>Ga0099848_1001241_pt1 | contig 11913 bp, 5 predicted proteins | sample CB_VirMetaG_3_FD_78179 | JGI IMG/M metagenome (GOLD analysis project Ga0099848, IMG submission 78179) | Freshwater to marine saline gradient viral communities from Chesapeake Bay - CB_1508_1S Viral MetaG | ecosystem: Environmental > Aquatic > Marine > Coastal | place: USA: Chesapeake Bay... | reverse complement strand
GTAATGATACCCGAAGCCCTAATATTACTTGCCGTTAAAAATCCAACAGTAGAGATACCTGGAGATACATATAAGTTTGTTACTGAGGCAATTCCTGAAATTACGTTAGTTGCAGTACTAGCAAAAGAAATCGTATTTGTAATATCATTACCATCACCAATCGCAGTGTATATTTCAGAAAAATTTTCATTAATTTTTAACGCAGCAACTAACAGAGTATCTCCGTTTCCGTCATTTGGTGTAGTTCCAGTAGATATCCCTTGTCTTGACATTAGATAATAAAATTCTTTTGATTATTTATGATTTAATTTGAATCAAATGTAAATATTTCCATATCAAATCTCATAATTGATTCTGAATCAAAAGTATTAGGAATGTTGTAAGAAAAAGCATTATCAACTTCAGTTGTTGCGGAACCAACTGCTTCAATGTCAAGAATATTTTGCTCATACAATATTTTTTGTCCAGTTTGGAAGTTATGATTCTTAAGTTCAATAATATTATTGTCCAATTTTAATACATCTGTTGAACTAGAATCAAATTCCCTATAATACAGAGAAACTTTATCTGAATTATTTCCAGAAGTTAGTTCGAATGATTTTTTACCAACAATTGAGTGGCCGGGAAGTTTTCTTTTAACTTCTGCATTAACAGTACCAATTCCACTTCTAAGTAGATGTGGTAATGTTATTCTGACATTATTGATACCAATGGATTCAATTTTAGTTGATTCCGGTATTAAAAATTCACAACTTGTGAAATAGTCTCCAACTTTTAAATTATCTGTTGAAATACCAATATTATATTGAGTAAGAGAATTGAATGTAACAGAAGTTGTTGCTATTGAAATATAATCATTAGAACCATCAAATTCATTACTAATATCGTTCATTAGTAAAACTTTATTAGTTTTGTTTAAAATATATTCTTTTAATGGTACTCCTGAAATTGGACCAGTTACTCCAATTCCTGAAACAAATCCCTCTTCCGCACCTATAGTTACCCTCTCAATTGAACCATCTTCAAATAAATTATCTTCATCCTCAGATACTAAAGTAAAATTATTTTTGGAATAAAGTGATTGAACATTGTCCATTAAAACGTTCAGAGTCAAATTATTACTGCCTATTCCAACTTGTAAAGTAGAAGATGGAGTACTAATAATATCCAAATCTGAAAATTCTCTAAATCCAGATGGATGAACTACAGAACGAATCGATTCTTTCCACTTATCATAAGGAATCTGACTTTTTATTGAATATGAAAACTTTTGATAGTAAAAATTGTCTGCTATTCTCTGCGAATAATCATTTAAAAATCCACTTTGATTTTTGCTATCATTTACTTTATTTCTAGAAACTCCTAAATTAGCATTTAAATTGAATATATTTAAAGTTTTTACTGTTCCATTTAATAAAGATTTTTCTCCTTTTAATTTATTTCCAATTTCAAGTTCTCCCTTTACATCAATCATTCGTAACTGATTTATCTCATTATCCCAACCATCTTCGGCAACTTTTGCAGAAAAAACAGAATTTCCTTGATTATCATATCCAATAACAGATTCTCCGGAAATATAACTCAAATCATCAATTAAAATCATTTCAAATTCTGCCATATCTTTTTTATTGACAACATATCCATAACCAAATGCATTTTCGTAATTTGATTCACCATTTAATTGATTTAAATTTATTGTATCTTTAACCCCAGTCATACTAAAGGTTATGGTGTAATTTTCAGGACTCACCGAATCTACAGTAAAGAATCTATACCCATAGTCCTTAGAGTTTATATTATCTTTTGTTCTATCGATCTGCCTACATCCCTCTATAAAAATTTCATCACCTTCTGAAAATGGAAACACAACTTCAGTAGTTCCATATCCAGTTGTAATTAATGGATATAATTCTGAATTATTAAGAAGTTCCAATGTAACAACAGATCCATCGTTTGTGGAAACAACACTGTCAATTTCATAACCATTAGAGTTTCTTATAGGTATAACTTTTAGAGGAACCTTTAAATCGTTTGTGTTTTCAATGATATCTGTAGCAATAACACTACCACTTTGTATTTTTGCTGATAATTTTATCTTATCATTCCCCAAAACTTTTAGACTTGGTGCTGTATTATAATTTTTTCCTCCAGTAATAATTCCAACATACCCAACTCTTGATATATCTCCAATTTGAGCAACAGCAGGAACACTTAAATATGGTTTTAGTGTAGGATCACTTGGATAATCAAAACCATCTTTAACTCTTTCTAAGTTTTCTTTTTTTCCAATAGTGGATGATTTTGCTTCTAAAAACGCACCTTTTCCTGAAGAAGTTCTTATTGAAGAAATTTTTGGAACTTTTCTATATCCATTACCACCAAAATTAACTCTAATGTCTGATATTGGTCCAATAGCATTATTTGAATTTGTATTATAATAAGATGTGGATACTCCGGAAATAAATGTAAGTGGTTCTGGAATAGAACTCAAATTGAATTTAAATTCAGAACTTCCTGTTCTAATAATTGAATGATATGTATTGATATTATTTGGGATTATTTTAATTTTATTGAATCCCAATACTTCATTATCTGATGATAATTGATTATTTTCTATTTCCTCTTCATCCAATGAAATCAAATTATAATATATTTCTTTCGGCAATTTTTGTAAATTAGTATCCAATAATCTGTTATTATAATCAACATACTTAAATGATTCCAACTCCTGAGTAAAGTTTGGATCTTTATATAGTTTTAAGTTCATTTTTTCCAAACTTGAATCACTCAGATCAAAAGATAATATATTACCACTTAAAACATTAATTGGTGGATTTATAAGAGCAATATTATGAGTAGATCCGGAACCAACAGAAGTTAAAGTGATAGCAGAACCAACTATTGTATCATATCGATCTTCACACAATTTTATCTTATTTGAATCTTGTCTTAAAACGTAATAAACAGAATTAGTTGATAATCCACCAACAGAAGTTTCTCCATTAGTATAATATACAACTTTGTCCCCAGTTTTTAGTATATTTTGTGATATTTCAATTTCATTAGTCTCGGTGTTTATTCCTGAAATTGGATTAAAATCGATAAGATCAGTAGTTATTTTTCGGATAACATTATCATATCTAATTTTTACCGTACTTGTATTACTTTGATAAAAATCAAATTTTATTTCATCACCAGTTTGCAATCCGTGTGTTTGTGAAGTTGATACAACTACCGAATAATTCTTAACTACTCCATTAATTTTTTCATATTGAGTTGTTAATGAGTGTGCAAACCCAATGTTATTGATGGGATTGAATAAATATAATGAATTTTGTGTAGACCCAATACCAGTAGTAGTCGTAAAACCTAAAGTTGATAGTCCAACATAGTCTTTTCCAAAATTAACTGCATATACTGTTTGATTTTCTGATAGTTTAAAAGTTGTCCCTGCTCCAGTTTCGGAAACATTGAGACCTGTCCCTCCCAATCCTATATTATAAGTAAGTGGTTGTCCTGTATAAAATTTATGATTTGGAATATATATTGATCTACTTGGTATTGTTTTATCGAGAATTTTTCTAGAAAAACTTAATAAACTTGTAGAATCTCCACCCCCAAGAGTATGGTCTGGGGATATGCCAATTGAACCAATCCCTATTGATGTTATAATTGTATCTTCTGCAATATTAGTTCCATTCACATAATCACCAATTTTTAATAAAGTAGTATTTACACCAACTGCACTCAGACTTGTTGCATTTAAAGTACCAAATGCAGTTTGAAATCCTACTAATTTGTAGTAAATAGAACCAGTTGTTCCAATTCCAATAGTATTACTTGGATTAAAATATAGAGTTTTATTTTCTGTTATACTATCATTATAAAATTTAGAAGAAAATGTAAATGAATTTGGTAGTAGTGTTACTGTTGCCAATCCAACATTGTGTATTCCTGAATAGTTATCGAATCTATTTACATATAATTTCGATTCTTCTGAAGAAATATCAATTATTTTTAATGTTTCTGTTCCTATTTTTATATAATTGTCAATTTCAAATCCACCAACATCATTTACTTTAATGTATGTTGTAACTCCAGTTACTGATTGACTTTGCAAATCTTCTGTTAATCCAGTATTTTTTTGAAATACATAAACTTTCTTATTTCCTTCTAAATGATCAAAACCAACTGATGATATATCAGAAATAATAACATTATCATCACTTACTAAGTTATGGGGTTGGTTTGTAATTACTTTTACTGATGTTCCTTTTGTAATAAAAATAGAATTAATAAAAGTAGAAATACCAACCTGAACATTTGAAACTGTTTTTCCTTTTATTCTAGATATTGATGCAGATGCAGAATTCCCACCGGAGGATTGGTTGTCAAATATTACTAAATCCCCAACACTATATCCATCACCAGCATCAAAAATAGAAATAGAATCAATACCAGAAGTTTTTGTATCTTTAACTATAAATTCTTGCTTATATTTGGCACTAATTTTGTCAATTAATTCATAATTTGAATTATTTGAATTAAGATAATATGGACCAATATTCCTAATAATATTAAGAGTATCAAAATTTATTTCTTGATTAAATCTTGGATTTAGATTTTCATCTATAGGAAAATCTTTAAATTTAAGAGGTATTACATATGGATATTGTGGTTTTTTTGTATCCCCACTTAATGTTGAAAAATAACCATAAGTTATGTTTGGTAAGTTTTTGTCATTAATAAACATACCATTATACTCATCTAAATCTCCATTTCCTTTATTATAAACATAATCTTGAACAAAAAATCCAGAATTAAAATTTGGTCTTAGTTGATTGGAAATTGAAATTCCAATTTCTCCTAAACTTTTTATTTTATAACTAGATGTTAATAATTTAAGTTCACCATTAATTTTTCCATAAGGACCAAAAATTGGATTTCCATCATATGCCCAACCTAAAATTTTATATGGATTTTGACCATCATCTGGAGATTCATTTTTATCTTTATTCACAAAGTTGTTAACTTTATATCTTAAAGTTTTTGGTGGATAAAAATTAATAAATTCTAATTTAGTATTATCATTTTTACTGGGAACAATCAATCCTTCATCGTCAGTGGAGATTAAATTTTTATTTTTTTCAACTTGATTAATCTTCCATTCGAAAATGTTTGCTATAAATCTTGCATCTTGTCCTCTTCTCTGTACAAATAAAGTAGTCTTTTCGTCATATCCTATTCCAGAGTTTATAATATCAATTCTTTTTATTTTTCCATCTTGAACTATGGGATAAAGTTCTGCATATTTTCCCTTGCCAAATATTTTTATGTCAATATCTTTTTTATAACCATTTCCGGAATTTAATATTTGAACATCAATAATAGAACCATTTAATATTACTGGTTTCAATATGCATTGTGAAGAAATCTCAGAAACATTTACATTTGGTCTTCTATGATAATTTAATATATCCGATGAACCATAATTTTTTCCAGATTTTTTTATGAATACATTTTCAATTGATCCAAGAACCACTGGGTCCAATAATGGAGTAGTTGTAATTCCAGAAATATATTCTACATTTACTCTAATGGGTGGATAAGAAAATACGTGAGTTCCTACACCAACAGAACCAAATTTAACATATTTTTTGTTTCTATAATTGATTTTTTTATCTCCAATAGGTCCAACAATTGATAATTTAAATTTATTGTTGTCAATTACTTTAACATAGTAGTTAGTTTCAGTTGATAAACCAGATATTGGGGTGTCACTGGTAGAATATTGGATAATATCTTTATTTTTAAAGTTATGATTTTTTGCAAAAATGTAGTGATCAAAATAATTTATTCCATTTTGATCATCATTCGACGACAATTGACTTGGAATTTCTATTTTTCTATTGGAATATCCCTCTCCTGCATTCTTTACATAAATTTTTGTAATTGTATTTTTTGAGTTTAATGATTTTAATGAATGGAATCCAGTTCCTATACCACTAAAGAAAATTGGATTATCTTTATCTAATGCTTCTTTTTTTGATTTATATAATTTTAATTGAGTTGAACTTACTATCCCAACAAAATAATTGGCATTTCCTACTAAAGGGTTTATATTTCCTGTTAAATTATTAATATAGGATACCTGATCACCATCTTCAAAGTTATGCCCAGTCAAAAAGTCGATTGTGCTTGAACCAATACTTATTGCATAGTTAGCATTAAAATCCGATATAACATTAGTTTTTACTAAGTTGGACTCTAAAACTGCACCTTTTCCATTTCCCCCAACTAAAGTAATTTTTGGTTTTCTTGAATATCCAACTCCCGGTCTCAATAGTTTTACTTCATTTAAACTTCCACTTAAATGTGCTTCCACTTCTGCACCAGAACCATTAATATCACTAACAACTAATCCAGAAAAATTAATAACATCATAATTTTTTCCAGATCTTTCAATGGTTACTGAATCTACCTCCCCATAGTAAATATTCTCATCATATAAAGTTGGTGAAAAGACCTCTACACCATTTATTAAAATTCCAGTTGCTTTGTCAATAGTACTCCTATCACTTAAATTGCGAGATTTATTTAAGTTTTCAGTTAAGTTAAATTTCTTAAGGATTTTCTGATGACCTAGATCTTTATTTTGAAACTCAAATTTTATAAAATAATCACCATTTACATTGCCTTCGGTAAAAACATAATTACCAGAAAATAAATCAGAGTTACTATACGATAATTTTATTTGATCATCATTTACTTTTTTTACAAAATACGCAGAAGTTTTTATACCAATATTATTGGAATTTGGATAATAGTATATCTTTTCTCCAGTGTAAAAGTTATGATTTGGGCAATTTAAAATTGAGACTCCAATTCCAGCAGAAACAAATACTTTCCTATCTTTAGAGTAAATTTTATAATCTGGTAATCCAGATGAAGCAACATAAAAATTATCATAATTATAATCCACATAAGTATTTTGTACTCCTGTGGGATAGATGGAAATGTTAGGAAAATAGTTTTGGTTGCTATCTGCTTTACTGATTGATTTTTTTAATTTGGTTTTATTTAAAATATTTCCCTCTCCACCATTAACATCAATAAAATATCCATAAAAATTAAATCCAAATCCAGTAATAGATACTTCAACTGGAACATCATCAATTAAATCTGGATTAAACAATATTACTTTATCTCCAATTAAAAAATTAACTGAATCATAAAGATATATTTTATTTTGAGAATCTATTGATTTTATATTGTGAGTGGTTGGTAAATTATAAATCCACTGATTAAATTCAACTCTATCATTCAAATCAATTCCAAAGGAAGATAATTGTATTTTATCTCCACTTCTGAGATTTGATGTTTCCTCATAATCAATACTATCAATAATGTTTATTAATCTAAATTCAATCTTTGACCCATCATCCAGATAAGTATATAAAAAATCTTCTTCGAATATTTCTGCCCCATACTCCAAATCTATGGTTAAACCAGTTACATTTAAGAATTCATTAATTGTTTTGTCAGTATAAAATAAAACAATGGGATTTGAAAGATTTTTTGGTTTGACTAATAAAGTTCCAGACTGCTTAAATCCAATAGTGGAATCAACTAAAATAGAAGTTGAATTTTTAAAAGTAGTTTCTAAAACTTTTGTTTTTTTGTTGGATTTAAAATCTAATATAAAAGAAGTTTTATCTAAAGAAATTTCATAAAAATCTTTTATTATATAATTTTTTTCTGATGATTCATTGAGTACTACAGTATTATAAACAAAATCTTCAGTATTAACTGGTCTATATTCAATATTATAAATCGAGGCACTTGCGGTTTTATCATTCTCAGTTGTTTGGAATATTGTTTTTCCTCTTAACTCTTTTCTTAATACAGAATCTGAAACTTTAAGAGTTGCATCTCTAACTATTTGCTCAACTAAAATATTTTTAGTTATTAAGTAGTCATTTGATGATGGTGAAATTAAATAATCTTGTGGTTTAATAACATATGCGGAATCATTAAATAAAATACTAAAAAGAATTTTAAATGAAGTATCTGTTCCTTTTGAAATGTAAAAATCTTTTGCTCTTGATAAGATATTTTGTAAGTTTACTCCATTAACAAATTGTCTATCTTCAAATCCAGGTAAAAATTGAGATTTAAATTTTTTAAATAATTCCTGGAAAAATAGTGTATTTAAATTAATTACTTGGGTATCCTTTAAATGATCTTCAGAATCTGTTGAGGAAAATTTAAATATTTCATTTAATTCATTTTTTTCTAATCCAGAAAATCCACGAATACAACCAGTGAATGAATTCTCTGTAATTCCAGTATAAGTAATAATTTCATTATCTATTTTTATTAAACCATACTTTTTAGGAAATCCTACGGTATGATTTACATATAAAGTATCATCAAAAGATGCTGCATCTGAAGTAAGGGTGCAAACTCTAAATGCACTATAAAAAGTTTCAGAATTAAAATTATCAATACTTTTGTATTTTTGTAAATTTACAGATAAATCTACAACTCCAGTCTCGTGCTCTTGTGAAATATAATATTGCTCTAAAAATTCTTTAAATAACGGAGAGTCAGAATTTAAAAATTCTGGAATTTGAGATTCAATAAAGGATTGAATTTTTACTCTTTTGATTTCTGACATTTTATCTTGTATAATTTCCGTTGTTATAGCTGGATGTTACTGGATATTGTGTTGCGGATGTATTTTCTCCAGAAGTAATTACGTCCTCCAACATATTAACTTTAATGGTATTAGTATCTAACTCTAAATATATATCCTTCAACGAAATAACATCATTTGACTCTGGAATTGCTTGAATTTGTATTCCATCTGGATTAATGGAAGAGGTAAAAATAACTGGACTTAATTTTATTTCTCCTTTTTTATAATCAACAGTTCCAGTATTTGTTGCAACAACATTTGGAACTCCATCAACTAATTTAAAGAAAAATATATTACCAGTATCATCTGTTTTTGGAATATCACTTAAGTATAATGTTTCTGCTATATCTTTAATTGTAAATCCTGTAGATTTTATATTATAACCCTTTTCTTGAATTAATTTTTGTATATGAAATTGGTTTCCAAAACATATTTCATAATTTGCAAGTTTGTTAAACTCTGGTTGTAAATCTCTTCGTATTTTTACTTTTGTAATGTTAGAAGTAATTGATGTGCTTGTATTATCAATTAATGTAGAAACTTTACTAAATTTAAATCTACCACCAAAACTATTCAATTCTGTCGATTTGGCATAAGTTCTTAATGTATTAATAACTCTTGACTGTAAATTAACAGGACTCGATGTTGAACCTTTATCATAATAAACTGAAGTTTCCAGTTCAACGTAAAGATATTTTAAATCAATGATTTCTGGTTGAATACCGGCAATTGAATATTGTTTTAAATTTCTTTTAATATCATTTTTAGTAACTTGAGATAAGAATTTACCATTTCTTGGTTTTATTGAAATAAAAACCTTTCCGTACTGAGGTGGATCTAACTCTTCTCCACCATAAGCAATAACGGTATCAACATTTGGAAAAACAGTTGGTATAATTGCCTTATAATCGTTTGCTGTCACAGCACGATATTGTGAAGCATAAATTCTAGGACCAAGATATTTAATAGAATCAATAGATTCAATGTCATCACCATTCTCTGATACTTGAGTTGTGGTAATTAGTGAAATTCCACTAGTTATTGTTGTTTGATTATTATCAACTAAAATTCCAGAAAATGTGAAATTTGCACATCCATCACCTTCTCTTCCATTAGTTACAATATATGAAACAAATACTGTATTGCCATTGAATGGTTTTTTACCTAAAATATTATCACCAAATAAAATTTCATATTTTTCATCACTAATTTCTTGAACTAAAAATAACTTTGAGGTTTTATCTACACTAAAAATATTATTGTATAATTGATATGATTCAGAAACAACACCAGTTACTTTTACTCTAATTGTTGATGTATCTACATTAGAATTTGGAATCAAAAATCTTTGATTTACTTGAGAATCATCAATTGTGAATAACTTCGTTAAAAACGTACCTTCGTAAATATCAACATCTGTAAAATTTGCAATTCCATTATTATCAACAACAACTGTTTTATCTTCTGGAATTGAAAAGATATAATTGCCACCCTCTACCGAACCTAAAGCAACCACACCTGCCTTTAATGTAAGTGTTTTTGAAATTAAATTTCCAGAAGAATCTCTTGGTGTGATTACGTTAAAACTTATTTTTGCTCTTGATGCTCTTTTTGATCTTGGTACATATCCTATGTTGCGTGCAAGAGAAACAACATTCTCACGAAGAGTTGCACTATCAATAAAAGATTCATTCACCACCATATTGGTGTTGAATGCAGTAATATAAGAATTATATGCTAAAAGATCAATAAGTACTGAAAAATTTGATCCTTCAAAATCAAAGTCTGTAAAATTTGCATTTGCCCTCAAATAATTTTTAATTTGAGTTCTTAAATCATTAAAATCTAAGTTTGTGAAATTATTGAAGGACATTATACTCTAGTTCCTTGTAGAATAAACTCTATATTTTGTGTGGGGAATGGTAATCCAACAATATCATACACAATTTTAACATTAATTTCATTATAATCATCAATTATTTCTGCATCAATATTATTTAATCTAATTCTTGGTTCAAAATTATTTAAGACAGTTTCAATTTCTCTTTTTAAAAGGATCTCAGTCTCTTGAATTGCAAGTTCAAATAAAGAAGAATTCACAGAGGTTCCTAATAAATCATTAAAGAACCTCTCACCAATATTTGTTTGGATTAAATTTATAACAGATCTTTTAATTGCATCCTCATTTTTTAAAACTAAAATATCATTTGTAACGGGATGTCGTTTAAAAGACAAACTAATGTCTTTAAAAGATCTTGAAATGCTAATTGGCATCTAAGATTAATTGTCTTTTATATATCTATAATACTTTTCAGATAAATTTTCCGTAAGTTGGTTCCGTCCCATATTCCCAATCATCATAATCGTCATCATTGCGAATTTTTTCGTGCAATTCTGTTTGCTTTCTTAAATCGTGCTTTGGAGCACAATCGTGCATAAGTTCTTGAAGAACTTTCTTTGTATTTTGTTGTTGATAATCAGTAATTAGACTTGTGGTTCCCCACATTTCTCTCATATAATCTTTATTTCTATCAACTTGATAAAAAGACATTTTTGGCAACTCCTGTTTTAAATAAAACCGGAACTTTTAAAGAGGTTGCTATCTCTAATATTATTTAACGATATACTTCTCTGAGGTTATAATTATCAGAATTTAAGTATTTTAAGAGTTCAATTGCAATTAAACGAGGATTTTTATCTCCACAAGTGTATACATCAATCGCAAGACAACCATTTTCTGGCCAAGTATGACAAGAAACGTGACTTTCTGCTAATGCAATTACAATTGTACATCCCTGAGGAATAAAGCAATGAGAAAATACGTTCAAAATAGTCATTTTGGCACGTTCAATTCCCGTAATCATAGTACTTTGAAGAGATTCTACATTATTAAGCAGATTAAAATCAACACCATATACTTCAAGTAGTAGGTGTTTCCCCATTGAGATCTGTTCCAATTCGGTTTTTACGAAAAATCTATTTATTTTATCCAAAATCCCCTCCTCTTGAAGTCTGAATCCTCAATATAACTCATATTTTCAAATGTTATGTCTTTATTTTCTTCCCAAACTGGAATTGCAATTGAATTTCCGTATCTAAAATCCGGATTTCTACGAAAATGGACCTCTATTAATTTATCATCTATAAATTCGCAATTAATCCAATCATAATTCCCTTTTAAATTTTCTAAAATCTCAAGCAATTTGACTTTT
>Ga0099848_1001240_pt1 | contig 11915 bp, 28 predicted proteins | sample CB_VirMetaG_3_FD_78179 | JGI IMG/M metagenome (GOLD analysis project Ga0099848, IMG submission 78179) | Freshwater to marine saline gradient viral communities from Chesapeake Bay - CB_1508_1S Viral MetaG | ecosystem: Environmental > Aquatic > Marine > Coastal | place: USA: Chesapeake Bay... | reverse complement strand
GTCTTAACGACTAATTCAAACTTACGAAACTTTTTTGATATTTCCAAATATTTTTTTAAAAAAGATTGAAATAATTTTAAAAAAGAATTTTATAATAATATCTAATATTATAAATACTGACATCGTTATAATCATTGAATAAATAAAATACTCAATAAATAATTCTTTTTGCATATTCATTATATAATCTAATAATTCTAACATATTAATTAATTCCTTTATTTATTGAACTATGTATAATTTCTAATTTATTGTTTAATACAACCGTTGCATTTTGAAATACTAAGTAACTATCACTATGTCTATTGAAATATGTAATAAAATTACCTATATTAGTATTATTTAACTGAATTTCATTAATTCTATTTTTTATTATATTATCAAACATTTTATTATTTCCTTATTTGTTTAAAAAACTTATTCAAACTTACGAAACTTTTTTGATATTTCCAAATAAAAAAGAGAGTATATTTTTTTTATACTCTCTTTTATAATATTATTACTATTCTTCTTCTTCTTCCAATTCGTATTCTAACTCTTCCAATTCATATTCTAATTCTTCCAATTCAGTTTTTAAATCATTGTAATCATCATCATTATCTAACAAGTCATCTTGATAGCAATCAACGTAATCTAATAAACCACATCTATAAGCTATTGGGTCAAGTTTAGAAAGTATTTCCGACGGACTAAATTCTATACCACCAACCGATATATCACCTTCACAATCTAACATTTCACAATATTGCTCTTCATAATTATATGGGTCAAGTTCAAAATCATCTATTTGTGTTTGTTTGATTTTGATTAATTCTTTTATTTTTTCTATTCTACTCATAGTAGTATTTCCTTAAAATTGTTTATAAATGTTTGTCTCAATGACTAATTCAAACTTACGAAATTAATTTGACAATTCCAAATAAAAAATAAAAAAGAGAGTATATTTTTTTTACACTCTCTTTTATAATATTATACTAATTCAATTTCTTTATTTTTATCATACCATTTATAATCATCACCATCACCTTGATATATAAGACCATTATTACATAAATAATCAACCGAAATACTATCAATAAGTTCAAACATTTCTATATTCTCTTGAAAGTCTCTAATTTTTAAATCATCATTATTATCAAGAAAGAATATATATTTATTCCAATCACATTCAACATCATTATCCACTATTTCAACATCAAACCAAACATACATATCCAATAATTCTACGTAGCAACAAACAGAATAATACCCGTCTTTATATTCGTGTTTAATTGCTTTTACATTAGAGTAATTTATTTTATCGTATTTCATAATACTTTCCTTATTTGTTTTTAAATAATTTGTCTTAACGACTAATTCAAACTTACGAAATTATTTTTTAATTTCCAAATTTTATTTAATAAAATTCCAATATACATTTTTTCCAACCATTCTTATATCTATCCGTAGTATACATACTAACAATATCATCACTTGTAACAGAGTTCCATGACACAACTTTACCCTCATAATCATAATAAGATTGTGTATAATAATTACCCATTAATATAAAATGATAAGGTATATCTTTTGACTTTCTAATATCTTTTTGTAACCCATTTAAAGTTCTATACATTTTCATTTTGATTATTCCTTATTTGTTTTTAAATAATTTGTCTTAACGACTAATTCAAACTTACGAAACTTTTTTTATATTTCCAAATATTTTTTTAAAAAAAATAAGGTAGGTTATACCTACCTTAATTAAAACAATATAAGGACTTTAAAATATTACTAATTGATTTCCATCTATATTTTCATTAACTATTTCTTGTAACTCTTCCAACGTATAATAAAATTCATCATTTAAAGTTGCATATTCATTTATGTATAATTCTGAGTGTGCATATTCTATAAATTGCCATTGATAACTATTTATTCCTTCTTCTATATCTTTAAAAGAGTTATAATTACAAACGTAGTGAAATATTAAACCTAACATAATTTCAAATTCAATTTTAAATTGTTTAGCATTATTAAAAAAGTCAGTTGGGTTATTTTCAACAAATGACATAAAACCATCGTAACTTGTATAATTATTTGTTAAATATTCATCAAACTCTTTTGTTTTTAAAATATTCTTTTCAAAATAATCAAATAATAAACTTAACTTATTTTCATCAAATACTAAATCTAAAAATACTCTATCAGTTCTAAAATTATACTCTCTTGGGCTATCTAATTCTTCATCTACGTTATACTCTAATATAACATCACTATCAAATAAATTATTTATAGTATGTACAAATTCAGATATAAAGTTATTATCTAATATATTTATTAAATCTTTATTGAATAAGTCATAATCTATTTCAAAGTCATAACAATCTATATCATTGTTTTTTAATAACTTTACACTACTTAAATCGGTATCTTTTGATAAGTTTTTTAATTCTAATTTATGCATATCAAAAACATCATCTTTATAATATTCTATTTCAGAATATAATTGATTAACAAAGTATTCACTACCAAATACATTATAAGTATCTATTATTGGTAATAATAAGTTATCGGTTGCTGTTGATATTTTCATAATATCTTTCCTTAAATTGTTTTTAAAAGTTTGTCTTAATGACTAATTCAAACTTACGAAATTAATTTGACAATTCCAAATCTTTTTTTTTACTAACAAAATTATTTTTATTTTTCTTTGTAAAATTAGGAAATAATGTATCTTTTAAATATTGTAGTCCAGGTCGTTTCCACTCTCTTGAACTATCTATCAATACCTTATTACTTTTTGGAAAATATCTAAATATATCATTATTAGTTTTTATTATATAACAACATTGTTCTTTAATATATTGTATATAATATTTATTTCTAATTCTTTTATACCATTTATTAGAAAAGTTTTTAAATCTAATATTTTTTAATTGTTTATGTTTTAATTTCATTTGTTGAAATTCATTTTGCATAGGATATACCTTTTATTATTTAACTTACAAATATTGCTAACTCATCTTGTTCTAATGCTATTTCTATTTTCTCAAATAAAGTATTTCTATTTTCTTTTGTTAATCTGCTTATATCTAAATCGGTTACATCATTTACGGTTGTATCGGTAGGAAAACATCTAAACCATAAACTATGACTATTACCTATAATATTATGTTCCTTTATAATTCTTTTTTCTAACTTATTATATTCTCTTTTAATTTCTGAATACGGAACAAACATTTTAACTTTATTTAATATTCTCTTTAAATCGTTTGTATATTCTATATATTTTGTCATTATATATCTTTTCCTTTTTGTTTTAAAATTATGTTCAAACTTACGAAACTTTTTTGACAATTCCAAATAACTTTTTTGAAAGGAAGTGGATATTTTTATTATATCCACTTTATTATGATATGTAATTAGAAGTTATTTAGAAAGGAAATACACCATATAGGTATATTTAAAAAAGCAAATATTCTATATTAATTCTTGTAACTCTTCATCTGAATAGGTATTTAATTCTATATTATACCATTCTGGAAAATGTAAATCTAAAAATTCAACTATACCACTATAATCGTTTTGATTATTTAGTGCCATAATATAATCATAAACTTTTTCATCATTTTCAAATGAAGTCATAAAGTTATCTTTATAACCTAAATCATTTAATAGGTTTTCTACAAATTTTTCTTTTATTTTTTTAGTTACTCTCATTTTAGTATTCCTTAAATTGTTTTAAAATTGTTTTGTCTTAATGACTAATTCAAACTTACGAAATTAATTTGACAATTCCAAATTAAATTTTCTTTTTTCTTCCATACTATTCCAATTTATGTTATTTAATAATTCCTCGATAGATTTATACATAGGTGAGGATAGAACTTCACTTGGTAAATAAAAACAAGTATTTCCTTCTTCATCAAAGAATTGTTTTATTTTTCCACTTGATATTACTTGATAAGCAACTCTTTTATGCCTTAACTCTTTTGGAACTATAAAATCTATTATATTTCCCTTACTGGTTATAAGGTTTAATTTTTCAATATCAGTCAATTCAAAGAAAGTTTTATCTTTTGGTAAATTTTTAAATTTCATTTTAATATTCCTTATTTGTTTTAAAAACTTATTCAAACTTACGAAATTAATTTAACAATTCCAAATAAAAAATAAAAAAAGAGTATATTTTTTTAATATACTCTTTCTATTATATTATGCAAATTCAATTTCTAATTGATTATAAGGAACATTATTTTTAATTCTATTACTTTCTTTTGAAGCAAATCCCCAATCTATATACCCATCAACAATTTCATCTATTGAATAAAAACTACTACAACTATCTATTTCATTTCCTTCATCATCATATAATTCATATCTATATATTTCGCCATTTAGATATTGACTATATAAATCAACTTCATTTTGTAATATTTCTTCTAATTTCTCATCAGAATAATCTGAATAGTATTGTTTAAACATTTCATTATTTTCTATAAAAATCAATCCTATTAGACTTGTATCCCAACCACCGATAAAGTTATCATAATTACATAATGATAGACTAACTCCACTATGGTCATACATAGAAACTCCTAACATTAATCTAACGTCGTAATTTTCATTGATATATTCTTCCAATTCATTAATTGTATCAAATTCTCTCATATTAACGTTTATTTCGTTTGAAAGATTATATCTACTATGTTTTAGAGCCATAATACCTAAATTATCCCATTCTCTTGGACTATCGGTATATTCGTCATAGAATATTTCTAATCTAAGATTATTCTTTATTATTGTTTCTACGTGCATATCCATTTTATTATTCCTTTGTTTGTTTTAAAAATGTTTTTGTCTTAACGACTAATTCAAACTTACGAAACTTTTTTGACAATTCCAAATAATTTTTTAATTATATTCCATTATTTCTTGTGTATATAACCATAATTCAAATTCATCTTCAAACATCATATTTAATTGTTGTTCTATACTTAAACCTAAATGATATTCCATAAAATCATCATATTCATCATTACTATCAATACTTTTATAAGTAAAATAATCATCTAATAATTCTTTTATTGTTCTTACATTACTACCAAATCCCATAGTACAATTATTTTGATTACAATAAATTTCAAAATAATATTTATTATCTATTGTATCTAATGTTTCTACTATATGTTTTTTTCCGTCATCATCTACATATATAAAATTACCATTATCTATATAATGGATCATTCTATACATTAATTCTATATATACATCATCATATCCGTCTTCTATGTATTCCATATATAAATTATATGCTTCATCATAAGATAAATGATAATCATTAACTTCCACTCCACCACACCACACAGAATACATATTCATTTCTGTATTTTTATTATTATATCTTTCTTTTTTCATCTTAGTATTCCTTTGTTTGTTTTAAAAATGTTTTTGTCTTAACGACTAATTCAAACTTACGAAACTTTTTTGACAATTCCAAATAAAAAATAAAAAAAATAGGATAGGTTATACCTATCCCAAAAAACAAACATAAGGAAACTATTTTTTAATATTTTGTAATTTTAATATAATATTATCTATTCTTTTATTATATTCTTCTATATTTTCTTTGTCTTCTAATTGCTCTATAAATCTTATAAATCTACTATATTCCCAATCCAAATCTTCTTTGTATTTTGTATTATCATCTGTCTGCTTAATCCAACCAAGTTTTTTAAAGAAAGGAACAAAATGTTCTGTTACAAATGAATATCCTGCTCCGTCAATTCCTATATAATATTCGCCATTAAATTCTATTAATGTCATACCACATTGATATAATTCATTAACTTCTTCTGTATCTAAATCACCACATTTCCAAATAATATTCCACATAGGATATTTATGTATTGTTTCACATTTCCATTCATCAAATTCAGAATTGTATTTATCGATTAACCATTCTTTAAACTCATCACTATCTTCTGTATCTTCTACTTCATTTTCTTCATTGTATTCTTGCAATTCTTCTTCTATATCAACATCATACGATAATACATCATCTATAAACTCATCAATTAGAAGTATGTCATCTGGAAATATTACGTCTGCATTATAATTCCAATCATCTTCGTTGAAGTCTGTTCTATCTACCGCATCAAATCTTATATCCATTAAGAAATTTGCTTGTTCTTCTTCCGTTGTATAGTGTTTTACTATTGGTAATGTTTTCATTACTTTATCCTTTTTGTTTGTTTTTGAAAATTAACTTGGTTCAAACTTACGGAACTTTTTTGAGAAAACCAAATTATTTTTTATAATTTTAAAAAATATTCCGATAATATTTCTTTAAATCTACTCTTTAAATCATCTGTCTCTAAACTATCATATATTCCACTAATAATTGTATGTTTACCTATAACTCTAATATCATCTAAATTAATAGTTTTTACTTTATTAACTTTTAACCATTGAATAATAATAGAGATATTTTCTGTATTAATAATCATTTATATTCCTTATTGTATTATTTGTATAGCGTATATACATACACTTGTATTTAACAAACATAATGATATTATATAAACTATAAACGAATTGAAATCGTTAATTTGTCCTTTATCAGCACCTTCAACATCTGAAAGTAAATACATTGTTAAATTAAATAATATTATTCCAACATTTACTATTAGAGCAATCCATATTAATATAATCATACGTTTAACTCCAAAACATTATGTTCATCATCATATATTACTATAACGTCCATTAATTCTTCTGTATCATAATCTAATTCATATCCAACTTTACTTGTTTCGGATAGACTTTCCAAATCCATACTTCCGTTGTATATATCATCTAAACATGATTTTACTATTTCTTCTGTGGTATCGTAGATAGTAACATATTCCGTATATTCTACCTTTCTTTCTATTGTTATATTAATTAATTCTTTTTCCATTGTATTATTCCTTTTATTTGTGTTAAAAACTTATTCAAACTTACGAAATTAATTTGACAATTCCAAATATTATTTATATAATTTTAGAAGTATTATATAATATATCGACTTTTTTCTTAGTTTTTAAGTGATCCTTGTATATACTTTTTATAATTTCGTTTTGATTCTCAACAACTTTAGATAATATAGAAACTTTCTTTTCAAGATAGTCTATTTTAGTTTCAATTACATTATCATCATTAAATTTTAATTCATATTCCATTATACTATTCCTAATTTATAATAATTTCTCATTGTTTTTAATTTATCTAATAACATATTATATATTTCTCTATTATCCATAAAATCTATTAAATTAATTAGAAACTTCTCTGTTAAATCACTATGACCTTGATTGTATAGATATGTTATGAACTCATCTAACTCTTCTATATTTTCAATAGTTTTATATTTTTCGTTGATATATTCTTTTAATTCTTTCTTTGTCATTTTACTATTCCTTTATTTGTTTTTGAAAATTAACTTAATTCAAACTTACGAAATTAATTTCACAATTCCAAATTATAATTTTATTTTTATTCCTTGTGGTTCTAAAAACTTTTCTAATTGTATATATCCTCTATCTTTCAATCTACCTATATAATTCATAATCATATAGTCTGGAACATGATAATAATTGTATATTACAACATATTCATCAAATTCGTTATCCATTTCAAACTCAAAATCAGTAGAGAATATAAAATTTGTATCATCTGTTAATGCTCCAACATCGTCAGCCGATAAAACATACATTACACCATTAGCCCAATATTCTTCTAATAACTCATATAATTCGGTATAATCATTATAATCATCATCTAAATCTTCATAGTATTCATTGAACTCATCTATATCATCTACTTCTATTCTATTTAATTCTTTATTTATTGATAACATTTTGTTATTCCTTTTATTTGTTTTTGTTTCAATTACTAATTCAAACTTACGAAACTTTTTTGACAATTCCAAATTATTTTTTTAATATAATATTATTATATTCATTAAATACCATGTTAATAATATCTATTAATTTGATATAATTGAATATACCTACAAAAGAAGTATAATGTAAAGGACAATTAGACCCATCTATAGTATAATATAACGTATTATTATCTACTGAAATAGATTGTAAATATTCTATTTCCATAACATCATAATCACATAATACTCCATTATCTATATCATTTTCAAATGTAAATGTATATGTGTTTTCATTATAATTAAACTCGACAACATCGTCATCTAAAAAACTAATTTTAAAATCATTGAACTGCGATATAGTTTCTATAAAATCACTTAATACTTCTATTTCTTTTTCTTGAAGAGAATATAAATCATTCTCTAATCTTTTTATTTCTTTATCTATTGATAACATTTTGTTATTCCTTTTATTTGTTTTTGTTTCAATTACTAATTCAAACTTACGAAATTAATTTATTAATTCCAAATTATTTTTTATAAAATTTAAAACATCATCTACACTAAACATATAATCAAAATGTTTATATTCCCCATTAATACCAATAGATGAGTTATGAACTTTGTCATTAGTATAAGAAACACTAATATCTATTTCTTCAAGAGAAGATAAAATATTATTATCTCTATAATATATTTGTATATCTGTTGTAATAATATCTATAGACATTAAGATTTTATATAAAAATGTATTTTCAATAGTAGAGTGAGTAACAAATACTATATCATTAACAAAATCCATTCTTTTACTTGCTCTTAACATAATTACTCCTTTTCAACAGAACATTCGTAAGTATCCCATAAAGTTTCTGTTTCAACCATATCTGCGTATTCGTCTATATCATAAACACTAACATTACCACATACTATATCATTTATTTCTTCATCTGATAATTCATGGTCTGATGAGAAAGAAGTATAATCTATTCTTGTAATAGTTTCTGCTAATACATAACTATATTTTTTCATAATTCTATTCCTTTTATTTATTTTTGTTTAAGTAACTAATTCAAACTTACAAAATTAATTTGACTTTTCCAAACATTTTTTTCTCCACTGATTTGCCCATTCGTTATCTGTAGGAGTTAATTTATTTATTATTCTTTTAGGACAATCAAATTTATAAGGCATAGCATTTTCAGTCATTTCTTTATAAAGAAACTCATCACCATTCTTTTCAGTTAATATAACAAGACCTATAACTTGATTATCATTTTGCTTATAGGCACAATAAAACGTAGTTCCTTTATATGCAATATCTATTATTCTATTCTCTTGATTAAATTCATTAAGAATAAATCTTTTTCTATCTTGAATAGTTTTAATACTTCTATCATAAGTTCCAGTCCATCCCATGTTGTTATTCCTTTTTTTTATTATTAAAATTGTTTTTGTTTTAATTACTAATACAAACTTACGAAATTAATTTGAGAAATCCAAGAGAAGATAAAAATATTTTTTTACCAAGAAGAATGATAAACAAAATAATCTATTTTATCATATATAGATGATTTCTTTAACTTATCTATATCTTCTATTGTATCTTTTAAATCTTGATAATAATATTCATCATAATCATAACTACCAAAAAAGAAACCCTCTTGTGTAGGTAATAACTCATTTGTTAAAGAATTATCTAATAATACTTTCTTACAATCTGAATATAAATCATCTAATAAGTCTTTATCAAAATTATAATAGCCACAATCATCGTTTCCGTCTTGAACGTTATCAACAAACCATTTATGTATTTGATTTGCTTTTCTCCAATACATAACATCTAATTCTATATAAGAGACTTTTTTATTATATTCTTCATCATCAAAATACTTAATGTTTCTATCAACATTAACTTTTGCTGTTAAATACATATCTAAACCCATGATACAATTCCTTTATTTTGTTATTAAAATTATTTTTTTGTCTTAATGACTAATACAAACTTACGAAATTAATTTTTATAAAACAAATTATTTCTTTATTTACGCTTTTTTTTAACGCAATAAATATCAACATATTTAAGTTTGCCAGAAAACAATAAAGAACCTTCTTTAAAAGAAGAAGTTAAGTTTTCACCAATTCTTACTTTATTATAAAGTCGTTCGTCCACCATAATATCAAACTCGAAAACGTTAAGTTTATCTTTTACCATATCTGTTACGTCAAAAGTTATACTTGTTTGTTTACATCTTAAAGTTAAAATGTATTTAGTATCGTTTGGTGATTTACCAACTATTCCTTTTTTTAGTTTATTTGAATAATCTATATTTTCTTTTAAACTAATGTTTAATTCTGCTAAACTATCTTTCAAAACAGAATTTTGCTTTTTTAAGTGATTAATATAATTGTATTGTTTATATACTTTATCTTCTAAATCTTTTTTATCTTCACAACCTAATAATAGAAATAACGCACTTAATATCGATATTGGTAATATTATTTTATATTTCTTTTTTAATAAACTCATTTTGTTACTCCTTTATAATTTTAATACTTTCATAATACAAACTTACAAAATCTTTTTGAGAAATCCAAGAGAAGATAAAAAAATATTACCTATTATCTATCATTACACCATTATAATTATTTTCATGATAGATTTTATTATTGTTACTATCATATTCTCTTTTTATCCATTCACCATAACTATCTTCAAAATAGATTTTATTATTATTACTATCATATTCTCTCTTTACCCAATAACCATCACTATTTTCAAAATAGATTACATTATTGTTTTTATCATATTCTAGTTTATACCAATAACCATTACTATTTTCATAATAGATTTGATTATTATTACTATCGTATATAGTAATACTATTATATATCTTTCTTACTGATGTTTTTAGTATTTTCATTTTCTATTATCTTTTATAACACCAGAACTATTTTCAAAATATATTTCATTATTATTACTATCATATTCTCTCTTTACCCAATAACCATCACTATTTTCAAAATAGATTTTATTATTGTTAATATCATATTTACTTTTACTCCAATGACCATTACTATTCTCACCATAGATTACATTATTGTTTTTATCATATTCTAGTTTATACCAATAACCATTACTATCTTCACAATAGATTTGATTGTTGTTTTTGTCATATATATTAATACTATTATATATACTTCTTACTGATAAATTTAGTATTTTCATAATTCAAACTTACGAAATCTTTTTGACATTTCCAAATTATGTAAATATTACATATTTTTCCATTGTTTTCATTTTTTTGCTATGTTTTTAAGTATTTTTGTTGATTATAAACTTTGTTATTTTTCAATGACTTACGAAAACGTAATTTAAAAAAACCACATGTGAGAAAGAATAAAAAATAAAATCATACAATTACATTAAAAAATCAAAGAGATATTTCAGAAAATCTACCTATTATCTATCATTACACCAAAGATATTCTCACTATATATTCGATTATTATTACTATCAAATTCTTGTTTACACCAATCATCATTACTATTCTCACAATAGACTATGTTATTATTACTATCATATACTTTAATAATAGCATATATCTTTCTTATTGAAGATTTTAACATTTTCATAAAACAAACTTACGAAATTAAATTGACAAATCAAAGAGAAGATAAAAAAAATTCATCTCTATAGCATATACTATATATAATACTATGCTATGTTATTGATTGATTGTTGATTGGTATATGCTATGTTATTATATATAATACTATGTTATTGATTGGTATTGATTAGATAGGGCTATGTTATTATATATAATATGTTATTGATTGATTAATTATTAATTAATTTCTGATTGGTATATGCTATGTTATTGATTGATTGTTATTGATTGTTGATTAGTTTCTGATGATAGGACTATGTTATTATATATATAATACTATGTTATTACTATATATACTAATTTATTATGTAAATATTACATAAACACAAAGAAGTGAGAGC
>Ga0099848_1001236_pt1 | contig 11934 bp, 14 predicted proteins | sample CB_VirMetaG_3_FD_78179 | JGI IMG/M metagenome (GOLD analysis project Ga0099848, IMG submission 78179) | Freshwater to marine saline gradient viral communities from Chesapeake Bay - CB_1508_1S Viral MetaG | ecosystem: Environmental > Aquatic > Marine > Coastal | place: USA: Chesapeake Bay... | reverse complement strand
TTGTATTTCTGAGTGTGGTGGATATGAAAAATTCATGAATAATTTAATATCAAAAGGTATCAATTTTCATAAACCAAATGATAGATATATTTTTAAAAATTTTAGGGACGTTGGTACAACTTTGAGTTGTGGTATTTCTTCATTACTAATACTACTAAATTATGATATAAAATCTGTATATATAACAGGTATGGATTTTTATAATATGGGAAAATACGGTAAAGTTTATAGAGATGATTACTTTAATACCGTATCTAAAAGCTCTAGAGGACATATTCCACACAACAATCAACACACTGTATCACATAGTGCCGGAAGAAGTGATTTACATAATCAAGAAGTTCAGATTTCACATCTTAGAAAATTGGCATCAGAAGACAAAAGAATAATATTAGACGAATATCTAACAAATAATTTATGAAAAAAATAGCAATGATTCCTGTGAGATTGGGAAGTAAAAGAATACCTAAAAAAAATCTCAGACTTATAAATGGAAAACCTTTGGTTTCTTATATAGTTGAAGCAGCAGTAAAATCTAATATTTTTGATGAGATTTATATCAATTCAGAATCTGAAGAATTTTTACCAATCGCACAAGATTATAATATAAAATTCTATAAAAGACCTGAACACCTTTCATCTGATACTGCAACTAACGATGAATTTGTAAAAGATTTTATGGAAAATGTCGAGGGTGATGTTTTAATTCAGTTGCTCGCAACATCACCATTTATGTCTTCCGACGAAATAAAAGACTTTACATTATCTATGATTGAAAATAACTACGACACTCAAATTTTGGTTAAGAATGAACAAATTGAATGTGTGTTCGAAAACAAACCAGTAAACTTCAATAGTCTTGGTCAAACACTTCCATCTCAAATGTTAGAACCTATCAAAGTATATGCTTGTGGAATTATGGGTTGGAAATATGATAAGTTTATTGAGAATATGATTAAGTTTAATTCTGGTTATCACGGAGGAGATGGTAAAACAGGGTTCTTCACGATAAAAGGATACTCAACAATTGACATAGATAATGAAGAAGATTTCTTATTAGCCGAATCCATTTTTAAATCTAAAAATCACAAATCAATACCACAATATTATACACCAAAGAACAAAGAAAGAGCCGAAGCCGATGTTCCCTCTATTCTTCTAAAAGATGGTGTTATTCAAAATAATTTTGATGAAGAAAACAGAGAAATAACTAATGTAATAAAACTAATGAACCAAAAAGATTCAACGATATCATGGAGTCATAGATTGGTAAATACCGAAAACAATTCCGCAACACTAATTAGTCAATTACCTGGTGAAGGTAATAGATTACACTACCACAGAGACTGGAACGAATGGTGGTACATTGTTGATGGTGAATGGATTTTTGAAATAGATGGGGTTGAAAAAAGAATTGTAAAAGACGATTTAGTTTTTATTGAAAAAGGTAAAATTCATAAAATAACTGCATCAGGTGATAAACCAGCAATTAGACTTGCCGTTAGTCGACAAGATGTTGACCACATTTATTTAGAACCATGAAAGATAGAGCATTTATATTAGGAACAGGTCCGAGTTTAAATAAAATTGATGTTACAAAATTATCAAATGAAGTGACTATCACATTTAATCGAGCTTATGTTGCATTTGAAGATTGGGGTTTTGACCCGACATATTATTTAGCAATTGACGGTAATGATATAAGGTCCTTATATAAAGACATCAATAAATTGATGAGAGAGTCTAATGTTGAAAAATTTTTCCTAATACAACTAACTGATAATCAAAAACACGAATCCAGACACTTTCAAGATTTTGAATTTAAGTCAAATGAAGAAATATACGAAAAATCAGAAAAGTTAAGATTAATTCAATCTATTGGTTCAAGAGTTTTACCGGTATTAGATGATACCGTTGAAAGTGATAATGTTATCAAAACTACAATTGTTCCTAATGCCGGATTTTTAGGGTTAAAAATGTTATATCATGAAGGGTACAGAAAAATTTATTTATGTGGAATGGATGCGAGATACTCAAACGATGATACATACAGAGATGTTGAGGTTGATGGTGGGTCATACAAGGCAAAAGAAGATAATGATAAAAATCATTTTAGACCTGATTACTTTGGAAAGGATATTTTTTTTGGTAAACCAAACCAAGACCAAATTATTAGAATATGGAGAGATTTTATTGAAAAAGTTAAAATAAATTATCCTGATTTGGAAATTATTTCGTGTTCTGAAAATTCTAATTTGAATTCATTTATACCTTATAAAGAGTTTGAATCTATTTTATAATGGAAATTAGTAAATCGAATATAAAACTTAATTTGTCTAAAAGTCATGGTTCATACATCTATGATGACAATAGAAAATGTGAATTTTTAGACTTAATGTCAATGTATTCATCATTACCATTAGGATATAACCATTATATTTTTGATGACGAAAAATACATTAATTCTATCTTAGAATACTCAAAGGTAAAAACTTGTAATTGTGAATACAATACAGAAGAAAAAGAACTTTTTGAAAAAGAGTTTTTAGATTTTGTAAATGTTGGTAAGTACGATTTTGTTCATTTTGCAAGTACAGGTGCGTTATCTGTTGAACTAGCAATAAAAGCCGCTATAGATTTTTCTAAAAAACCTGAAGGTAAAGTAGTATACTTTGAAAAAAGTTTTCATGGTATATTAGGATATTCAAATTTTATTACGGATAGAGTAGGTGGAACAAAAGATAGATTGAATGGGTTTATAAATTATAATTGGATAAAGGTATCAAACTCTGTAGAACTAGAATTAGTTTTATCTTCAGACACTAATATCTCTTGTGTTATAATTGAACCAATTAGATGTACCCAAGGAGATTTATATTATCAAAAATCTGAATTAGAAACAATATATGAGTTATGTGAAAAATATTCAGTGGTTTCAGTAACTGATGAAATTCAAACTGGTTTTGGTTCCACTGGTGATGTTTGGTATACAAATAATAAATCAGATATTATTGTTTTTGGGAAAAAATCACAAGTATCAGGATTTTTAACCACAAAAAAAATTGGTTCTGTTTTAAATCCTATTAGATACTGTGTTACTTGGGATGGTGACGTTTTAGATATGATTAGGTCAAGATACATAATCAAATCAATCGTGAATGAAAGTTTATTAGATAATGTGAATCAATTAAGTACCTATTTTATTTCAGAACTTAATAAGATAAGTGGTATACGTAATGTTCGAGGAAAAGGATTTATAATTGCCTTTGATATGGACAACAAAGAAAAAAGAGACTATTTTTACAATGAATGTATTGAAAATAAGATTTTAGTAAATCTGACAGGAGATTCCTCAATTAGAATAAGACCTAACTTATGCATTGATAAACAAACAATAGACGAAGCTATAGTAAGAATTAAGAACTCATTATGATATTAACAAGTTCAACTAAACTTATGGGTGGATTAGGTAACTACTTATTTCAAGTAGCAGCCGCATTTGCAATATCATTAAGAGATAATAAAAAACTTGTTGTAGATACCTCAGACATACAAGTTGTGCATGACCCATTAGAAAATTATAAAGATAATATTTTCAGAAGAATAACATTCAGAAATGGTATTGATAGATTTACACCTATAAACCAAAATGGTTTTCATTTTACTGAAATACCTAAAGTGAATGATAACACAAAATTATACGGTTATTTTCAGACCGAAAAATATTTTGAGGATTTTTCTGACCACGTTCGGTCATTATATGAAATGACACCTCAAATAAAAAAACATCTAACATCAAAATATTCAAACGAACTTTCAAATAAAACATGTTCAATACATGTAAGAAGAACTAACTATTTGAAATTCCCTCAACACCATCCAGTATTATCTGTAGAATATTATAAAGAAGCTGTTTCTATAATTGGTGATGATAAGTTATTCCTAATATTTTCAGATGATTTAGATTGGTGTAAAAAACACTTTGATTTTATTGAAAATAAAATTTTTATTGAGAATCAAAAAGATTATGAAGATTTATATCTTATGTCATTATGTGATGATAATATAATAGCTAATTCATCTTTTAGTTGGTGGGGTGCTTGGTTAAATAAAAATGAAAATAAAAAAGTTGTTGCACCCACACAATGGTTTGGGACTGCCTATTCACATTGGAATTTAAATGACTTATATTGTAAAAAATGGATTAAATTATGAAAATACTTGTTACAGGTTCAAATGGTTTACTTGGTTCCGCACTAAAAAGATTATTAGGTGACACACATGTATACCACACAAGAAAAGATTGTGATTTATTAAATTATGATGAATCATATGATTATATTAAAAATGTTGTTGAGACATATGGTGTTGATACTATCATTCACACCGCGGCTAAGGTTGGTGGAGTAAAGGCTAATATGGAAAACAATGAGGGATTTTTCTATGAAAATTATTACATTAACAATAATGTTATGAAAATAGCATTCGAGTTAAAGATAGAAAATTTTGTAAATGTACTATCAACTTGTATTTTTCCTAACGATAATATTACATTTCCCTTATCTCCTGACCAAATAGACAATGGTGAACCACACCCAAGTAATTATGGATACTCTTACGCTAAGAGATTATCAGGATATGAAACAAAAATATTTAGAAATATAAATAAAAAAAATTGGTTTTCAGTGGTACCAACTAATTTGTATGGACCACATGATAACTTTAACCTAGAGTCAAGTCACCTAATACCAGGTATGATTCACAGAGCTTATTTGGCAAAGAAAAATAATGAAAAATTCTTGATTTGGGGTGATGGAAAACAATTACGTCAATTTGTTCACTCAGACGATATGGCAAAATTAATTATTTGGTCATTAGAACATTGGAATAGTTCTGAACATTGTATGTTGATTGATGAAAAAGAAATTTCTGTCTTAGAAATCGCTAAAATTATTATGAAAAAATTTGATTTTAATGATGATGACTTAATATTTGACGAAACAAAACCAAAAGGACAATTTAGAAAACCAGCAATGTCTCACGTTCACGATTATAACTTTACACCAATTGAGAATGGGGTTAATGAAACCATTGATTGGTTTATATCAAACTACAATAACGCAAGAAAATAATGAAAATTGATTTAGTACAAGACACTATCGATAATAATGATATCGATAACTTAATAAAGTGGTTATCATCATATCCAAGACTTACTAAAGGTCCGAAAACTTTAGAATTTGAAAAAAAATGGTCAGAGTGGTTAGGATGTAAACATTCTGTATTTGTTAATTCAGGTTCTTCAGCAAATCTTCTGATGATTTATGCATTGAAGATATTAAACAAACTGAAGAACAATAAAATTTGTGTACCGACTTTATGTTGGGCAACTGACTTAGCACCCGTACTTCAATTTGACTTACAACCTTTGTTGATTGATTGTAATTTAGAAACACTTTCGGTTGATTTAGAACATTTAGAGAGTGTGTTTGAGAAGGAATCACCTTCAGCTCTAGTATTAGTATCGGTATTAGGGTTATCTCCACATATGGATGAAATTATTTCTTTATGTGAGAAATATGATGTGACTCTAATTGAAGATAACTGTGAATCACAAGGGACATCATATAAAGGAACCAAATTGGGTAATTTTGGTTTAATGTCAAGTTTTTCAACATACTTTGGTCACACAATGAGTACTATTGAAGGTGGTATGATTTGTACTAATGATGATGAGGTTTATTATACATTACTACAATTAAGAAGTCATGGATGGGACCGAGACCTACCAAAAGAACAACAATACAAATTAAGAAATGAATGGTCTTGTGATGATTTTTCATCCCTATACACTTTCTTTATACCAGGTTTCAATGTTAGAAGTACTGACTTACAAGCGTTTATTGGTATTGAGCAATTAGATAAAATAGATGATAATATTCAAAAAAGATATGAAAATTATTTATTGTTCAAATCATTACTTTCAGAGCATTTGTGGTTCCCAAATGAAATTCAAGACTCATTTACCGCAAACTTCGCAATACCTGTTGTATTACCAACAAAAGAAAAAAAGGAAATGTTGGTTGAGAAGTTAAATGAACATGAAATTGCGTGTAGGCCGTTGATATCCGGTTCTATGGGAACTCAACCATTCTATAAGAAATTATATGGTGAAAATATTTTACCAAATTCAAACATTTTAGATGAAAGAGGAATGTATGTACCAAACCATCCAAAAATGACTAAAGATGACATAAAACTAATATGTTCTATTATTTTAGAAGTTATATGAAAAAAGCATTAATTACAGGAATAAATGGTCAAGATGGTTCATATTTGGCCGAATTTTTATTAGATAAAGGATATGAGGTACATGGTACATTAAAAAGAAATTCTGTCGCCGAAAACCAAACAGCGAGACTTGATAACATATTTACAAAAATAAATCTCCATTATGCAGATATGACTGATTTGTCATCATTAATATCTGTCTTACAAAAAGTGATGCCAGATGAAATATATAACTTAGCGGCTCAATCTCATGTTAGAATTTCTTTTGACCAACCATTGTATACCGCACAAGTTACTGGTGTTGGTACTCTCAATATGTTAGAAGCCGTTAGACTAATTTGTCCTAAATCGAAAGTGTATCAAGCGTCATCATCAGAGATGTTTGGTAATTCAATCGATGAAGATGGTTTTCAAAGAGAGACTACCCCAATGAATCCGGTATCCCCATATGGGTGCGCTAAAGTATTCAGTTATAACATTTGTAGAAACTATAGAAACTCGTATAAATTATTCGTTTCAAATGGAATCTTATTCAACCACGAATCACCACGAAGAGGTACAAACTTTGTAACAAATAAAGTTGCTAAAGAAGCTGTAAAAATTAAATTAGGATTATCTAACGTTCTTAAGTTAGGTAACTTAGAAGCAACTCGAGATTGGGGTCACGCGAAAGATTACGTAGAGGCAATGTGGATGATTCTTCAATTAGACTCTCCGGATGATTACGTATGTGCAACAGGAATTTCGCATACAGTTAGAGATTTATGTGATTACACATTTAGTAAATTAGATTTAGATTACCGTGATTATGTAACACAAGATGAAAAATTCCTAAGACCCGAAGAATTGAATGACCTAAAAGGGGATTCAACAAAACTTAGAAATCACACAGGATGGTCTCCAAATTATTCATTTGAGACTATGATGGATGAGATGATTGATTATTGGTTAAATTATTATGCATAATGGAAAGACCCATTGTTTATAACGCTATTGAGTGTAAAGAATGTAATGTCCCAAAAGGTTGGGGGCACGAAATTATTTTTGAAAATAATGAAAAATACTGTGGTAAATTATTGGTCTTCAAAGAAGGTTGTAAGTTTTCCATGCATTACCACATGATAAAAGATGAGACATGGTATGTCGATAAAGGTGAATTCATCTACAGATGGATTGACACTGAAACTGCTGAATTACACGAACAGATTCTTAGGGTTGGGGATAGTGTTAGACAATACCCCGGTCAACCACATCAATTAGAAGCTTTAACTGATGGGGTAGTTTTTGAAGTTTCAACTGAACATTTTGATTCTGATTCATATCGAGTATGGAGGGGGGACAGTCAACCACAGTAAAAAAAGTTTGGGTAAACGGTACATTTGATATTCTACATGTAGGACATCTAAGATTACTGGAATACGCATCAAAATTAGGTACCCTTAGGGTTGGTATTGATTTTGATACTCGAGTAAAAGAGTTAAAAGGAGAAACCAGACCATTCAATATGTGGATGGACAGAATTTACTTTATGAGTAGAATTCAGGGTGTTGATAGTGTTGTTGGTTTTGGTTCTGAATTTGAACTAAAAGAACAAATTAGACTATGGGAACCTGATTACTTGGTGGTTGGTTCAGATTATAGAGACAAATATGTTATTGGTTCAGAATATTCCAAAGAAGTTGTTTTCTTTGATAAAATTGGTGATTATTCTACTACAAAAATATTAGGTAAATGGTAATAGTTGTAATAGGTGAATCATGTACTGATAAATTTATTTACGGGAAAACAGATAGGTTAAGTCCCGAAGCCCCTGTACCAGTATTTGTACCAACTAATACTAAAAAAAATAGTGGTATGGCAGGTAATGTTGTTAGAAATATAACAGCAATAAACCCTTTGATTTTAACTTTTGGATTACATAATAAAAATGAAATTATAAAAACAAGGATTGTCGATAAAAAAACAAACCACATGTTTATTAGAATTGATGAGGGTGAAGATAATATTGACAAATTTGACTTAAATGAGGTCAATAAAAAAATAATCTCAGATGCAGATGCGGTTATTATTAGTGATTACAATAAAGGTTTTTTATCAGATAATGATATAATTGAAATATCAAAAATCAGTAAAGTTACAATTATGGATTCAAAAAGAAAATTGACTGATTTATTAATTGAAGATGTTGATTTCTTAAAATTAAATGAAAAAGAATATAACAATAATAAAACACTAACAAATCTTGAAAAAATAATTATCACTTTAGGTGATAAAGGTGTTCTATATAATAATAAAATATTCCCATCCCCAAGACCTCAAGAAACAATAGATGTTAGCGGTGCTGGTGATACTTTTACAGCATCATTTACAATTAAATTTTTAGAAACAGACGATGTACTAGAATCTATCAATTTTGCGAACCTAATGAGTTCTATTGTCGTTAGTAAAAAAGGAGTTACAACACCGTAACTATTTATTACACAAAGTATTTTTTTATTATAATAAATAACAATTAGTAAACTACATGAGTAGAAGAAAACCAAGTCCAACTCCAACTTTAGGAGAAATCTCAACAGCGAGAACAAAAAAAGAATTGATTACTCAAATCATAAAAAGAAAAACAAGAGAAAAATATCTCTCAAAAAACCAAGAAAAATATTATAGGATATTAGAACAAAATCAGATAACAATATGTTCAGGTCCTGCAGGTGTTGGTAAAAGTTTTATTGCAATGAAATGTGCAATAGATTTATTATCTGACCCAAATAACAATTATGAAAAACTAATAATTGTTAGACCGGCAGTTGAAGCTGAAGAAAAATTAGGGGCATTACCTGGTAATGTTGAAGAAAAATTAGACCCTTATATTTTCCCATCGTATTATTTGTTGAATAAAATTATTGGTAAGGAGACTAGAGAAAAACTAAAAGAGTTAGAGGTTATTGAAGTATTCGCATTAGCATACATGAGAGGTATGAACATTGATAATTCAATCTTAATATTTGAAGAAGCACAAAACTGTACACCAAAACAAATGAAATTATTATTAACAAGAATTGGATTTAATAGTAAGTTTTTCATTTCAGGTGATTTAGAACAAACTGACAGATATAAAGATAAAACACAAAGCGGATTGTGGGATGCAATTGAAAAATTCAAAAATATTAGTGATATTGGTGTCTTTGAATTTGAGGATGGTGATATTGTACGTAACCCAATTATTAGCAAAATTTTAGGTAAATACGAAGAATGAAAATTGCAATAGAAATAAATGGTGTTTTAAGAGACACTATAGGTAAAATAGAACAAACCTATAGAAAATTCTTAATTGACGATATATTGCGAGAGGAATCCGATTTTGTTCGAGAAGTCATTGAACCTATAGATAGTTTGAATTTATCAAATCATTTTAAGTTCAAGGATGAAAATGAGATATATGAATTTCTATACTTAGAATTCGCAATGCAAATTTTTGGACATGCCGGTTCTTCAGAAACATTCACATTCAACGACTTAAATGATTTTTATATTGAATTTAGAGATAAACACGAAATAATACTAATTTCAGACGAAATTGGTAAATCAAAACCATCAACTTTATTTTTTCTATCAAAGTTTGGATGTTTGATTGAACACATAAGTTTTTATAGTAAATCAACTAAAGATTATCTATTATCAGGCATAGATGTTTTACTTACTTCCAATCCTGAACTATTATTAGAAAATAATAATATTTTGAAAATAAAGTATTTGACAAAATACAATAAGAATATTCATTGTGAAAACACAATAACAGAAATAAAAGAATTAAAAAATATAATAGAAAAACTATGATACAGGTTTTAGGAGAACTCTACTATATTGACTTAGATAGTATTGAAAACGTTTGTAACATACCTCAAACAACCGAAGAGAAGTCTGAAAATGATGATAGTATACATATCAATGTTATGAAATGGGAAGTTGTAAAAATGTTATTAGAAGTTGTTATGTCAGAAAGAGAAGACATGGATGAACTAATTGGTAAACATAATAACACAACACTACCATTTAAATTAGCTTTTAATACACTACTACATAAAAAAATTATTAAAAAATTCTAATATGGAACAAGAACAAATATCAAAAATAAAAGAAACAATTGGAAACCTTGAAAAGAAAAATTCTAGATTGTATTTTTTAGTACAAGACACTAAAGGAAATGCCAAAGGTTCTGTTAGGTACATTTATCAAATTGCTCGTACCTTAAAGGAAAACGGGTTTAATCCCATAATGTTAACTGAAAAAAATGATTATCAGGGTGTTGCTGAATGGTTAGGTAGTGAATATATGGAATTACCCCATCAAAGTATTGAAAATCGTAACTTAGAGATTTCTCCTGAAGATTTTATTATTGTACCTGAAATATATGGGTTTATAATGGAACAAATTAAAAATTTACCATGTGGTAAAATTGTTATTGCTCAAGCTTATGACCAAATAGTTGATACTATCCAGCCAGGACAATCATGGTATCAATTAGGTTTTAATAAAGTCATTACAACATCAGAAGAGTCAAAAAATGAAATATCATCTATAATGAAAAACCAATCATGGGATATCATTGAACCTGTTATTTCTAAATCTTTTTCTAAGTCGACCAAACCACCTAAACCTGTTATTGCAGTACATGGTAGAGACCAAAGAGATACAATCAACCTAATCAAAAAGTTTTATCTAAAATTCCCACAATTTAGATGGATTACTTTTAGAGATATGAGAGGATTAAGTGAAACTCAATTCGCACAGTCCCTAAAAGAATGTTGTGCAGCAGTTTGGATTGATGAAACTTCAGGATTTGGCACATTCCCAATAGAATGTATGATTACAGGTGTTCCTGTTTTGGGTTTAACACCTAATGTTAGACCAAATTGGTTGAGTGAGGAGAATGGTATTTGGGTCCACAATAAAAATGTATTGGTTGACTTAATTGCCGAATACATCCAAAACTGGTTAGAAGATAATATTTCAGATGAATTATATCAGAATATGGAACAAACTAATCGATATCAAGATTATGATAAATTCGAATCTTCAGTTATATCAACATTTACAAGATTTTTGCAAACAAGAGCATTAACGTTCAAAGAACAAATTGAATCAACACAAACAGTATAATTATGACACAAGAAATTTTAGACCTATCGGTTATTTTACCACTTCATAAGAAATCAACTCGCGATTTTGAAGACTACTTTGACAAGTGTATCAAAGCACTCAACAACCAATCAGTTTTACCAAAAGAACTTATTATTGTACATTCAAATGATGAGCAATTAGTATCATATTTGAAATCATTTGATTTTGGTTTAATTAACACAAAATTAGTATTATTTGATGGTACACCAAACTACACATCTCAGATTAATTTTGGGGTTGAAAACGCAACAACAAAATGGGTTTCATTTTATGAGTTTGACGATGAATACGCATCAATATGGTTTAAGAATGTAAAACTATATATGGATGCATTTCCTGAAGTACAAGCATTTTTACCAATTGTGGTAGACGTTGATGATAAAAATACATTTGCAGGTTTTACTAACGAAGCAACTTTCGCGGCAAATTTCAGTCAAGAAATGGGTATGTTGACTAACGAAACTT
>Ga0099848_1001235_pt1 | contig 11935 bp, 5 predicted proteins | sample CB_VirMetaG_3_FD_78179 | JGI IMG/M metagenome (GOLD analysis project Ga0099848, IMG submission 78179) | Freshwater to marine saline gradient viral communities from Chesapeake Bay - CB_1508_1S Viral MetaG | ecosystem: Environmental > Aquatic > Marine > Coastal | place: USA: Chesapeake Bay... | reverse complement strand
TGGAATTTAATTAAATTTTGTCCCCATTGCTTTTTTATTAGAGAAGTTAAATATTTTTTTAAAAAAGAATCATTCCATACTCTACTGAAATCATTAGGATCTAAAGTTCTATAGCAATCGATTATAAACCAATCTCCAACCTCTACGGAACCCCAATCAATATCCAAGTAAAGTCTATCCTGACGTTGATTAAATCTTATCTGTTTCTCTGTATTCAGTAAAAAATCAATGTCTTCTAGGTAAGTCTTCGTCATTGCATAGGTCAACAGTTCTGTCGATCCCCAATAATAAATATCATTCAAAAAGAGTTGATACTTAACACTAAACATGTTATTAGTTACAGTGTTAGTGCCATCAAATCTAAAAATCTTGTTTATTCCTATGACAGATGGTGGTACTTGAAGATAGTTACTATTTTCTTTATATGTAAAAGTTGTTGCAGTACCAACAATATTTGAAGTTGCAGTAGTAGTTACTATTCCTGCAGTTGTATTATCTCCACCAGGAGCTCTTCCCCTATCAATATCGCCTTGAGTTATTTGATACTTTAAATATGTGTTTATTACTCCGTCAAAATGTCTTTCCTGAAAAAATTGAATGGCATCATCAACCAAATCATCTACCTGTTCATCAGCAACATTAATTTCTAAAACAGGGGCTCCCAATTGCCTCTTGCAATAATTTATTAAGTCTTGCCTACTTGATGGTTGAGCCATTTTATAGTGTTATCCTCTTGTAATATTTATGGTGCGGATGAAATACCGGGATAAACTAAAATATTTCCATCTACTATACTATAAACAGTTGAACCAGAACTAACCAAAACATTATAAACGTATCTACCCTCTTCCAAAGACCTAGTTGCTGTGGATCCTAGAGATATTTCAAACTTTCCTCCAGCAGCACTTGAAAATCCAACGTTAAAAGTAGCCACAGCACCTAGAGTTGCTCCTATAGAAACACTCTTTGCCATTTGAGCAGATCCAGACCATCCTGTAAAATTAAATGGAGAACTTGAAGTGTTAACTACATTAAATCTACCAGTAAAGTCTGATCCGGTATGAATGGTAAAATTGACAGCTTTTGGAACCCCAGAATTAGTGTCAAATGTTACATTTCTACTTGACATTTGGTACTCCCATGCTTGCTATAACTTCTTGTTGCTTTAAGTAAAGTTTATAATAAGACTTTGCAATATTTTTTAAATGCTCAATATTATCTATACTATCTATCTCAGATGCAACTTTATAATATTCAAAACTTTTACTTAAGTTTTCTAGTTCTATTTTATCTGGGTCCATTTAATAACTCTCTTAGTAAATTTTTGATTTCGTCAATATCACTCTTAATATTAGTAAGATCTTCCTCTAGGTTCTGTATCTTTTGATTCTCTTTATCCTTTGCTTTACGTCGAGAAACATACTCTTCATATGCTTTAGCGTTGTCATTCATAATTGAATTTGTTTTGGGGTCACGCAATAAATTGCTGTGACCCTCAACTCTGAGATAATCCATATCATGCTAGGGCAATAACTCTTAGGTCTTTGATTCTTGGAACATACACTTGATTTGTCGAAGATAGGACAAGTTTAATTCTATAATTTCTAAACGAAGGTAAATTATCAATTGTGAAAGAGTACTCTTTGAATTCAAGACTTGGCGAATTAAATCCAAGAATACTTGATGGAGTTATGAAAGTATCTGGTAGACCATCACTATTTTCTTGTTCAATAATTTCACCCCTAATATTGAGATTATTATATCCAGGGAATGGGTTGAATATTGGTGTGAAGTTTGGATTTTCTCCTATAGCATAGAATGCTCTTATATCATTAAATTTATTAATGTTTGCATTTAGTAGAATCTTGATAGAAGACGCTGAATTTTCTAGTGATATTTCTTTGGAAATATACTGGAATGCATGTGGATCGCCCTCCAAATTATTCACTCTATTATCAGTTGCATAGTTTGCAATTGGGTTGTTAATTCTATTGGAAATTAGAATTGCACTCACTCTTTGGGTATCAATTACAGGTGATAACCTAGTGTCACTTGAAGATAATATTACTCTCATGTTAAATGACTTACTTCCAGGGAGATCGCCAAGTTTATCCACCTCATTTACTCTTGAGCAAATCAATCTTGGACTATCCAAATAATTTGTTTGATTTATTGAAATAGTTTCAAATCCATTATCAATATATGGAATTTCATTACCATCTATACTTACTCCAGATATTGTTCTGATGGAAGCAGCAATGTTGGTTCCGGTAACGGTCAGATTTTGGATAGATGGTCTAATTAATTCATAAGGTATATTTTGAGTTGCCTTTGTTGTATATCCACCAGTATTTTTTGTTTGACTGATATAAAGTGTTGGATATCCTGGAGATTCAATGCTTCGATCAATAGATCCTCCACTAATAGAAGTATTGAGTTTAATATAATACGTATCGAAGCTTATTGGATCAGCAACAGTTACGTCTTCTAGATTATGAGTTTTATTAATCCTTGTCAAAGAAATATCTGAGAGTTCGTACTTATAAACTGGTGTTCCAACAGGGTAATCTTTTGATACGGTTCCATTCACTTGCCTTACTATTGTTCCACCAATAGTACCGGTTGAAGTGCTGGTATAAGATATCACTTCTTCACCGATAAGAAGATAACCAACATTGTTAGCATCTACTGGAGCATTTTCAAATGTAGTAAATGACGATGAATTATCAACAGAAATCTCCCCAGTGCTATCAGTATTATATACTGCAGAAAGTTTTGTTGGTTTAATATCTGGAAGAACTCCGGAAATGTTTACAAGGTTTCCATCAAAATACATTCCATGATTTTTATGATTTACTTGGATATGTAATCCATCAGATTCCACATCAACAGCACTAACAGTAACATTTCCGAGAGCATTGTTCAGATTAAATGTTCCAGAACCATTAGTATACCTAACGGTATATGCAGATCCGACTGGGAAGTCTCCTTGAACATTGTCTAGAATAATTTGGTTAGTTGCTGATAATCCTGAAACTGATAATCTTGAATTTGCTGCAGTTGGCATGTTTGCTATCTCACCAACTTCCAAAATATCTCCAACTCTATATCCTCTTCCACCATTTGATACAGTAGCAAATCCAATTACACCATTCTCTACAGTGATATCTGCAGTTGCACCAGTTCCATTTCCAGTGACATTAATTAGAGGTGTTGCAAAGTAAGTTGCAACACCAACATTTGGTGTATATCCAATTCCAGCGTTGACTATGTTGAGGCCGCCCGATATTTCGCCAGCACTTCCTACATAATTTCCTGCTCCTAATGCACCACCATCTAAGAAAACGGTGTTGCCTAAATCCAGTCCAGGATCACTGATTGTGGAAGATAGAGAAACTCTTATTCTTCTAGAAATTGTGTTCAGCGAATTTGGCATCAACAGAGCCACTTGACCATTGTTAGAGGTCAATTCTGGATTATAGAATTCAACGGAACCAGTATCAATAAAATCAGCTCTGTAGAGAGTGAATTTCAGATCTTCCCACTGACTTGGTTCCCAAGTAGAAGCATTTTGTGATTTGAATAAAGATCCTAAGTATGGTTGGTTTGAGATGAAAGTATCGGAAATAGTATCATTCTCACCAACACGAGATATATAAACACTATATTTTGTTGAGTTTGAAGCCAAACAAATTGCATATTCCTTTCCACCCTCTAGATAGACTGGTGCTGTAAAGGTAAATCTTGTAGCAACTGAACCATCTGAAGAAATTTCTATGTCCTCTGGATTTAATATAATTTCTGAGAATGGTAGAATTTTTGTAGTTGGGAACCCATTCTCCATTGTTCTCAGTTGGAAGTGAACTGGAACGTCAGTATCATCTTTAGAACTAAAGAATACTTCACAACTAGTTAAGAAAATTCCTGTGGAATCTTCAACGAGGAAAGATTGTGCAAGTGGATCATAATAACCAATAATTACACTCTCTTTCTTAGGTTCTCCAATCTGAACAGAACTTACTAGTTCTGATGATAGAACTTTGGATATGCTCTTCTCATCAAAGACGGTTTTATTTTCAAGAATAGCATTTCTTACAGAAATAATATTTTCCTGTACAGTTTCTAGAGTTCCACTTGAAATAAATGAAGTTTCTGCAACAGTGGTTGCATTGTTTTGATCATTAGTCTCATTATTCACAAGAGTGAATATTTTTTTGCCAGTTTCAAATTTTGGATTACTTGGATTGCTTGGATTTGGAATATACAAACATCCAAGTATGGTTGCTGATATATCTGAGACAAGTCTTACGTCAGTAATTGTAGCTTTAGCGCCACTTGTCTTACCAACTAAACTCATGCCATTTTCCACCCATCCGCCAAATGTTCCGGATACTTGTTCTGCTAGAGAGAATGTATCTACATTTAATATTGTCGATGTCGCAGAATATGTTGATGGCAGCACCTGGCCTGGAATATAAGGATTTTCTGGGTAAACTTTTGTTGGAGCATTGTATGCGCCTTCTCTATGGTTTAACTGTGCTGCTCTAAAAGTTATCTTTGGTAATTCTGGTAATAAAGTAGGATCAATCAGGCCTGTTGGTGTGACCGTTCCTTCTATAGTTTCGCCAACTTCAAATGTTCCGGAAATCATGGAGATTTCTAATAATTTTGGAACACAGTATTTTGTTACATCTTTTCCATCAAAGAATGCATAAAGACGAGTAGATGGTTTTACTTTTTTACCAACAAATTGGACATTTCTAGATCTCATAGTGAGAATTATCTCACTACTTACAACCTTATCTCCAAGAGAAGTCTTATCAAAAGATTCTGTTACTGTCCATTGAGATCCTTCTCTCTTAGCAGTACCAACTTCTGTAATATCTTTCCAAGTTTCTTCATATGTCGTGGTTGTTTTTGTTCCCCAAATTGCTATACCCATTCCTCCAGTAATACCAATCCAATCACCACCAGAAACTTTTGGATTTGTTTTCTTATATGGTGCAGATTCTTCTTTTCCTGTCCAGGTTTCATCCCAAACTCCCCATACTTCGGGTGCTAATCCTGTTTTGGGGTCAACACTATGAGTTTTTTGTGCATTTGCCAGAACTTCTGCATAATTTCCTTCAATTTCAATTTCTTTTGCTTCCAATCTGACAGGATCAACCCAAGTATCTGAGGCTGGAGTAAGTTCGACAGATCCTTTCCAGAAACTAACTAAGAACGGAGTAACACTTTCAGTTCTAGTTGCAAATTGTTGCTTCAACCATTCAACTTCAGTATAGTCAAGAGTTATAATATCTCCAGTCTTTCTAATGTTAATTCCTTCAATAGGATCTACAGAAAGATCTCCTGTAGGATCTGGATTGATTACTGGACCTGTAATTAAGTCAATTGATGTAGTATAGTGGCTAGGTCTTATTTCTCTATTACCTCTATCCAAACTATTTTTGATTGGTATAGAAGTTTCTTGGGTTTTGAATGAAGAGAAATTGTCTACAAAGAATCCAGATTTAAATCTATTAAGTCCATCAGAATCTGGGACAAATAATGATTCAGTATTAGTTTCTAGAAGTGATAGTGTTGTGTAATATTCTAGATTTTTAATTCTCGTCTCAAGTTGACGAATATCTGACATTCTATATCTCTTATATTCTAAGAACTTTATAGAAGCATCTTTAGTTGAGTAGAGATATGGTGGAAGTGTTATGGATGCAACTTCAATAGCTTCATCAACATCAACTGGTTTTTGTGGATTATCTGATGGTGTTCCATATTTTACTTGGAAAGTGCCATCTTTTGCCAAGAATATTCTATCAACTCTTCCTAGGTAGTAGGAGAATGAAACCAGAATAGTCTCATCAGATGCTAAAATATTAGAGGCACTATTTCCACTTTGATCATAAGTTCTTCCAAAAAATTCAAATGGGGATCTTGCATCTTCAGATAGATCTGGATCGGAAACTACTGGTCTGATGTCAATAATATCACTTGTTCTATGGCCATTAATGTATTTGATCTCTAATCCATAATCAAAAGTATTGTAAGAATTTACAGTTGTTATGTCTCCAGTATCAGAAGTGTTATAATAACCATTTGAGAAATATACTTTAACTTTTCTGGAAGGTTCTAGAGAATCTGATTTTCTGGTTAAGTAACCATAATCATAATAAGTTGACTTTTGACCATTGACAAATGTAAAGTTTGAAGATATGTCAAGACTTGGTGCATCTAAAGTTGTTAATGTTGCCTCAACAGCAGATTCTTCAAATAAAATTCTTTCTCCCTCAGCAAATCTGGTTTGATTTAAGTATATGAAAGAAATCTGAGTGCTCGTTAATCTTTCTGATACTACTGCAATTGCTGAACTATTTTGTCCAACAATTCTTTCTCCTATTACAACATCTCCCGTTGTTCCTGTTGCACCATTCATTGCAGTTAGAACTGCTGTTGGGCAGGATGGATCTGAAGTATCTAAAGATTCATATACTCCAAGAATTTCAATAATATCTGGATTATTCAGAGATATTTTTTCATCTTGAACTCTTGTTCCATATGCATAGTTTCCAAAGACTAAACCATCATTTAGAGTAGTTGCACCAATTCCAGATCCAGAATACTTTGATTTATCTAAAAGTACAGTATTGACCCTATTTTTTAATTTAGACTTTGCTGTTGGGTTGATCTTTCTAAGAGTTGTTGTTAGTGTTGCCCCAGTATCATTTGAACCAAGTCCATAAATTTGAAGTTGGGTTCCTCCCTCAAGGAAAACAAACTTATTTGAGGAAAGATTTTCAAAAGTTCCATCAGTTCTTATTAGAGTATATCTGACATCGGAGTATGGTAAAAATGTTTCGTTAGTTCCAGCTTCAACAGGAACAGATAATTCTCCACTCTGAATATTGACTGTAAAGGATTTTCTTACTGTAATTATTGCATTTGTTAAATCAACATTTGATATATTTGTATTTGGTAAGATAGTATACAGAGTATTGTCACTAGATGGATCTAATTTTGTTGTTAATACTCTAAAGTCACTAACTTCTAGAATACTTGATGTTGGTAGAGCACCATCACAAATTCCTGTAACTGTATTGACGCCAACTATTTCTATTGATGTAGTCCCTACCGAAACAACTTTACCAAGGAATGCATCTACTAGAGATGGTGTTGTGTATGAAACCAGATTATCTTTCTTAACAGAAGTTCCTGGGAAAAGTGTATTTGGTGCTATTACTCTACTTGTGAATAGTGGAGTGCTAAAGTTTACTGAATCTGCATCTACAGTCTGGGATACATTTGTGAATGTAATTGCTGCGCCAGTTACTATAGGTGAGATGTTTGTAAAGGTTACTGCAACTCCAGATGAAATAGAGTAATTTTCAGTGCTAGCTGCACCAATGTAAAATACAGTTCCTGATGATGAAACTTGAACAACCGAAACTTCAGTCAATCCCGATCCAACATTAACAGAACTACCTATAGAAATAACGGAAGAAACTGCAACAGGTGGATCAATGAAAATTTCTGTTGATCCGGCAGACACAGTTACATCCAAATCAACTGTTAATTGATATCCTACAGTATGACTCGATCCAACATAAACAAAAGTATCGCCAATAGCCACAATTGGACACTCTTCAGTAAATCCAATTCCAGCATATGGCGCAGTAGTTCCTCCAGTAAATGCTATAGATATCCTTGACTGTGAAGAATCTGCCGCTCCGACAACAGAATTTGGAGTAGCACCTCCACCCAAGAAGTAAATTACAGTTGATCCTATACCAACACTTTCTCCTACAGTAAGTGCTGTTTGTAAAGTTGTTCCGCCTGCAGTATCTCCTAAACCAATCTGAACAAAAGTATCACCCACTGCAACAACAGGAACCTCAGTTAACGCAAGTCCAACTGTAATTGAACTTCCTACAGAAACATTTTCGACACTATCAACATAAAATACGGTAGAACCTACTCCAACTGTTGTCGATAAATTTGTACTTAAAAATCCTATGTTTGCAAAATATTCTGGGGGTTTAACCGTTGCAAGTCCAACATTGAATGAAGTTGATTGAATTACATCTGCGCAGAAAGTAGATACTCCACTAACAGTTCCATAAACAGATTTGGCATCTGAGAGAGTATAACTTGTAATTGCTACTGCAACTCTAGAGTTGGGAATTCCATCGATTATAAAAGATTCATTGGGTATAAATTCTCCACTCTTATCATAAATTGTTAACGCAACACCAGCAACAACTTCATCTTTCAAAAATCCTGTTGCGCCGCTATTTGCACCTTTAATGAAAGTTGGAGTCTCTAAACTAATTGGTTCATTTACTGTTATCTCGGTTACAGTTTGTACATCAAATAAAGAAATGGACCATTCATTTAAGTTCTGATTTGCTGCGTTATATGATCCAGATGTTAGTCTAAAATCATAAACTCTCGCTAGACCAATTTCCTTTCCTGGAGAAATTGTCGTTGAAGATCCAACTCTTTCATCACGCAGACTTACATAGTAATCATTACCAAATCCAACAGTAGGAGAACCATATACTCTGTTTAATTTGAATGTTGGGCCAGTGTTATAATCGATCGCTTGATTTTCTACAGTCTTTGTCGTTCTTGGTTTCTCTACATCCAAGAATGTTGGACTGATAGTTTCAATTTCATATCCCCTAACAAACGCTCTTCCTGGGGAAATTTTATAAACTGCAAGATCATCAGAAGGAGTTGATCCACTATACGTAAATTGGTTTTGATTAAATAATCCTCTATTTCCAATTCCATTGTTTAAGGATTCTTCTACAGTTAAATCAAATGGTGTTACATAGTAATCACCAGACTCTGCATATGTTCTTCTTGCAAGTTCGTCAGTTAGGTTGTTATATAAACTTGTTGTTTTCTTTGATCTGATTACCCCGTTTACAATAGTAGCTAATTCGATGAAACTGTTATCATCAAAATCGTCTAATTGTTTTTTAAATAAAGATACACTGATTCTCAATCTATCTGCACCAGGAGCAGAGTAGTTATTATATCCCTGGGAATTGTCTTGAAGAGTTTCGTCTTGATCTGATGTTATAATCTGTTCATTGACAAATAATCCAATTCTATAACTTGGCGTATTTGAATACTGATCTAATATTAAAGTTTCTGCACTTACATTTACAAATTGTCCCCTTACAAAATAAACACCATCTGTTATTGAAAATGCCGATCCTACAGATGTTGCATTATTTGCGATTGTTGTAGCAAAAGGAGATCCTGCCGCAATTATTTGATTTCCTAAAAGACCTGAGGTAATTGCTGCATTTGATGATAGATTTTCTCCATCAGAAAACTGTTGAGTTGAATTATTTTGAGTACTAGATCCAATATAACTTACATATAAAGTAAGATTTCCTCTTTCAGAATCTGTAGATGAAAGAATTTTTTCTACAGTTGCAGTAACTCCAGAAGTTTGTCCTGTTATTTTAGTTCCAACAAGTTGATCTGCGTATGCTGATACAGGAACCCCTTGGAATGTATTTTGCAATTCTACTGCATAGTACAGTCCACTATATGCAGTGTTTCCTGGAATTACTTTTGCACCTTCCTTAAAGAAGTGTTGACCAAATTTTTCAATTTGATTTTGCAGTATTGATTGGAGTGTGGTTAACTCTCTAGCCTGTACTGGATATCCTGGCTTAAAAAGAACCCTATGGTAGTCATTATCGGCATTAAAATCATCAAAATATGGGGATACATTAAGATTTGTTTGTTGGGCCATAATTCTTTAGAACTGCAAAATGACTTTAATATCTTCTTTTTGGTTTGATGACCTAGTAACCGCTGGTCTATTATCAACATAAATTATGTTTCCTGAGTGTTTTTGCACCTCTGGACTTGATAGACCCGAATCAAATGATTGACCTAGGTAGTAGGTTCTATTATTTATTACCGTCGAAATACCTGTAAAGGACGAATCGATTGATAGGTTTACGGAACCACCATTAATAGTTAAACTACCTCCAGTTGCTGGAGTTGAGGTAAATTCAACTCGATCAAATCCATATGTTGGGTTAGTTTGGGGAACACCTGATGTTGAAAAACCGCTAAGTGTTCTGTCTTGCCAATACTTTAAAACACCAGTCACTTGATCATAACTAACAACTTTACCAACTGCAGTAGTTCCTGTTGCGACGGTCTGTGTGACCTCACTGTCTGATGTAAAAGTCGCTGTGCTGTATCCAACACCAACTAATCTTATTGCACTCACTGCGCTAGCTTTTAGTGAAGTTAATATAGTAGTTGAATTAAAACTTAGTGGATTTTCTACAATCCCAATTCTAGAAAATTCATTCCCTGTAATAAAGTCTGGATTTTGTTCATCGTTCTCAAGTCTAGAATACATTAAAACATTAAAAGAACCCAGTTCTCTATAAATGTCTTTTCCATGGCCACCTTTTGGTGGAATTATAACATTAAATGTTGGCCTAGTTGTGCCAAGTGGAACCCCACCTGCAACTAAGTCTACATTACCATAAGTATATCCCGAACCTTGAGTTGATACAATAACAGAACTGACCTGTTGATTATTATCAATCGTAATGGTACATTCTGCCCCAGTTCCATCTCCTCTTATAGGAACTCTAGTGTACGTTCTATTAGCAGTTCCTAAACCAACACCTCTATTTGTAGTAACTACTATTTTTATAGAACCATCAACCGCATTGTCTCTAACAGCCGCATTATCTGTTGATGTGTCCCAGTCGGAAGGAACTGGCATAAAGTCTGTAGATTCAAACTTTACAACTTCGCTTGGTTTAATTGTATATAAGTATTTCCAAATATAACCATCCCCACTTGTTCCAGCTGCTCTTGGTTCAAGATCAGTAAAATCTGGTTGATCTAATGATGCTCTTCCATTTGGATTATCTGGATCAGTTCCATTCTGAAGACAAATATAAACTCTATAATTTTCATTAATTATAAAATATGATGCAGAGTATAAATTAGTTGCACCAGATATTGGAGAAATATTTGAACGACTATAATCATGTCTGTACATGTCATATGTTGTTCCCGATGACCAAAATCTTTTAGGAACAACTAATCTAACATCACTTGAAGTAATTTTCTTCAAAGCAATCATAGAATCCCAATAGTTATTTTCTTCGTCAAAATTATCCTTTGGTGATGGTGGATTATCATTCCAATCACTTTGATAGTCTGATGGATTGGGAAGACCAATAAAAGAATAATAAGAATTTGAAGCATTCGATACTTCATTTACAAAATTCTTTGCATTTAATATTCTAATCTGGTCAGTTATAATAGCAGCCATTTGGAGGTGTTTTTTATTTATTTATTATCAATTAAGAAGTTCTTTTTATTTTTGGTCTTGGATATGCTCTACCGGATGATGGTCTTTTTCCTTCAGTTTGGGATCTTGGAAAACTTTGAGCATCCAAAAATGCTCTTTTTGTTGTTGTTCCCGCAAGTTCTGCAATTCTAAATCCACCATTTGGTGTCCAAAATCCATTTTCAATGTGTTCTACCCAATTAGTTATTTGTATAAAACTAGAAACACTATAATCAGTGTTGGCTGATGGGACATTTGACCACGTTGTGCTTGTTGCGTCTTCAATGACAGATTTGGCATTATTGAGAAGAATAGATTTTATTCTATTAGGAGATGGCCAAACTCCATTGTAAGTAAAATATCTTTCCATTAAACAAGCAATAATTCCAGCAACAGTTGGTGCTGCACAACTTGTGCCAGAAAACATTCCCCATTTATTTCCATCAGCAAAAGTGCTGTCCGGGGATGCCGACCAAGTTCCTTGGCCAAGACCAACGATATCAATTCCTGGTCCTCTGACAGAATATGCATCTAATATTTGATAAGTTTCTGAGTTTTGACCTGCAGCAACATCAATACCTTTATCTA
>Ga0099848_1001233_pt1 | contig 11939 bp, 14 predicted proteins | sample CB_VirMetaG_3_FD_78179 | JGI IMG/M metagenome (GOLD analysis project Ga0099848, IMG submission 78179) | Freshwater to marine saline gradient viral communities from Chesapeake Bay - CB_1508_1S Viral MetaG | ecosystem: Environmental > Aquatic > Marine > Coastal | place: USA: Chesapeake Bay... | reverse complement strand
TAATGTTGAATACCGATACGCCCGCGTCGTGTATACCAACGGAGCTACTCCACAAAGCGCGTTCCGGTTACAGACAATACTTAAAACTACAAGGGTACAATCCTCTTTGTATACCTTATCTCAAACAGTCTCTGGCAATCTGTTTGCTGAGCTGGTCAAAGCCGAATTAATAGCTAAAAACAATACAAATAATTGGATTCCAATAAATTGTACCAATGGCGGGAATTTAAAAATTGCAGTCGAAGAAATCAATGATTCTACGGATACTGCAAGTTTAAGCAACGTGGCAGCTAGCGCATCTAGTGTCCAATTATTGGCTGCAAACAATAACCGTAAAATGGGTATTTTTGTAAATGATAGTGATAAAAATGCTTATATCAAGTTTGGAGCAACAGCTAGCACAACTAGTTTTTCTTATTTGCTGACTCCAGGACAGACTTTGGAATTGCCTAAACCCACTTATACAGGAAGAATAGATTGTATATGGGGAGCTAGTGTAACAGGTTCAATGAGAATTACGGAGCTATAATGCCGATATATTCCCCTAAATTAAATATAATTGCTGGTTCTAATATCAGTGTTACCAACACTACAGATTCATCTACTATTGCAGTAGCAAACGTGGGTTCTGCTAATGGAATTGCTTCATTAGATGCCGATCAAAAAATACCAACAAGTCAAATTCCAAGTTCTGCGGTTACAAATTTTAGGAATATTTTAATCAATGGGCATTTTCAACTTGCGCAAAGAGGAACAAATATCACAGGAATTACTATTAGTGGATATTATTCAGCTGATCGATGGAGAACGGACATTGCGGGGACCGTCGGTACTTGGACTCAATCAATAGCTACTGACACACCTAGTGGTACGGAATTTAGAACAAGTTTAAAAATGACTTGTACGACCGCTAATGGCACTTTAAATGCAGGCGATAAATTAGTAATTCAACAGCGCGTAGAAGGCCAAAATTTATTAGGAAGTTTAAAAGGGACGAGCAATGCTAAACAAATAACTCTTTCGTTTTGGGTAAAAGCAGGAGTAGCAAATCAAACATTCATTGCTGAATTACACGACAACGACAACGGATTTTTTGTTTCGCAATCCTATACGACAGCGGCAACTGCAAACACATGGGAAAAGAAAATTCTCACTTTTCCGGCTCACACATCTGGTTCTTTTGATAATGATGCAAATTTTAGTTTGGCTGTAAATTTTTGGTTAACAGCAGGAAGTGATTTCACTGGCGGGGGTAGCTTACAAACAACCTGGGGAGCAGGAACCAACACTAGAGCCGTTGGACAAACTAATTTATCTTCGGGTAATGTTGCCGCAACTAATTTCTGGCAGATTACTGGTGTTCAATTAGAAATCGGCAATGCAGCTACTGATTTTGAACTGTTGCCAGCAGAATTAACTCGCTATAGAGCTTATCGTTATTATTATGAGTTAGGGCGACATGTAACAGGATTAGGAAATACAAGTTTAATGGGCATGTGGTATCAAAGTGCATCGCAAGTAGAAACCGTGTTTATTTATCCTACGCCAATGAGAGCAGCGCCAACTGGAATTTCAACAAGAGTAACAAATTGCATGGCGGTGTATGCTGGATTATCAACTGATTTTCTAGATGGAGTTTATTTTACTCAATTAACACCAATTAATTGTTTGGTTTTTGAGGGTGCAGTAGCGGACGGTGGAGGAGGAACCGCCAATGGAACAACTGGTTATCCAGGTAGATTATTTATTCCTTCAGCGGCAGCGACCGGAACGTTATTAGCTTTTGATGCGGAATTATAAATGTACAAATATTCAGAAATTAAAGATGTTGCAGTTATAAAGGTAATTGGCAATATTGAGTTTTTCGTTCCTTACGATGAAAACAATAGTCTTTATCAAGAATTTGTTGAATGGTTGGCTGAAGGAAATAGTTTAACACGACCAGAACAATCAACAAATTCAATTTCATTTGAGATAGAACAAAACAATAATTAATCATGAGCTTAATTCTACTACTAAATCCAAAACAAACTTTAGTAGATGGCGCAGACATTTTTGTCAAAGCACGTAAATACAGAGCACTAAAACGGCGAGAAGAACAAGAAGAAGAGGCCATAGCAGCCCAGCTAGTTTTAGAACGATTAAGAGCAGTATCCAAGTCTCACGAAACTGTAGAGCAAACAGCAGAAGAAATAATCCAACCATTATTTTCAGAAACAAGCCCATATCCTGATTTATCCAAAAAACGCATTAGACGTGTAAAGATGTTAGTGATATTGATGCTATTAGAAATTATATGACCCGTTATATATATTGCCCTATCCAAGATACCATTGTTCCCTACGGGGAGCAAAAAATTGTTATGTCTCCAAAACAGTATTTTATACAAGACGAAATGGAGCCGACGCGCAATCCGCTGAATCCTAAAGAGATATATACCAGTAAATCTAAGCTAAGGGCTGCTTATAGGGCGGCTGGAGCAATAGAAATCGGCGATGCCTACGAGCGGGGATATAACCCTGAAAACACCCATCGTGAGCGCGAATCCCGACTTCTTAACAACATAAAAGAGCAAATAGCGCAAAGGTTACAATATGGAAGAAAATAGCACCGAAATGACCCCGCAAAGGGATGAGCCACAAGGATTGTCTATTCGTGAGACAATGGCTGAGCACATGGCAGCAGATAAGTCTGAGCCCGAAGCCCCTACGCCTACTACTGAGCCACAACCCGTTGCTGCCGCTCCTACTCCTGCTCCCGAGCGCCCAATGCTGGTTCCTCCGGCAGATATGCGAAACGACGAGAAAGAGGCATATTTAAACCCTACGCCACAAAACGCCCATATTTTACAGAATTACCTAAATCGTCGGGCTTACGAAACTAGGTCGGAGTTTAGCCGTAAAATGGCTGAAGTAGAGGCTAAAGCGAAGGTAGCAGGTGCTTTTGCCGATGTCGTTCAGCAGCATGAGGATTACTACACAAAACGGGGGTATAACATAGCAGACGTAGCCAAGCGGTCTATTGCATGGGATAGGGCAATGGCTAACGACCCCGTAAATACGGCCGTAGAATGGCTAAGAGCGTACGGTTTAATGCCGGAGGACCTAACGGGCCAGGGTAGGTTCAACGCCTCTTCTCAAGCCCCACAGCAGGCTCAAACTCAGTACCTGACCAAAGAACAAGCCGAGGCTATAGCGCAAGAGAAGCTACAGAGTTATTTTGCCGAGCAGGAAAAAAAGGCTGTTGAATATATGCATCAACAGGTGGTAGACTCTTTTGTAAGCAATAAACCATTATTTAAAGACCCTGAAACTGCTGCACAGCTGGAAGCTGAAATGGCACCGATAGTTTCAGCTCTTTCAAAATCTGGTAGGTATAGTTCTCCTGACCAAGTTCTAGAGACTGCCTATAATTATGTGGTTAATGGCAATCCGACTTTCTCCGGCCTAGTTCAACGCATGGCTGCCAAGACGGATGTAGAACATCATCAAGCTGCAACGCAAAAAGCGAAACAAGCAGCTAAATCAATTACTGGCTCCGCTAGCAGTGGGACTCCCAGACTACAAATCAAAGATATGCGGGAGAATCTCCGGCGGCGAATGACCGGAAACGAGTAGTCTAGATCCGTTGGGGATTCTCTAAAAAGTTAATTTTTTAGGGATAACTCAATGGCAAATTTAGAAGAAGCCGTAGTGGCAACCCTGTTTGATCAATCGGATGCAATCGCGGATGAGATTCTTCATCACAACCCTCTTTTAGCATCTTTAAACGATCAGGGATTAATTCGTAAGTTCAGTGGTGGATACGAGATCCGAAAGCCTATCATGTACAATGATTCGGCTGTCGGTGGATTCTACTCTGGGATGTCAGCTTTCAATCTCGATGCAATCGACGATATGACTGCATTCCGTTTTGCTATCAAGCAGGTTTATGAGCCAGTAGCAATCTCAGGGCGTGACCGAAGGGCCAACCGTGATGATGCTATGTTGCTTGACCTTGTTGAAAGCAAGATGAAAGCAGCTGTAGCCCGTTTGAAAAACACAGTTTCCACATCTCTTAGGGGTGATGGTACTGGTTCTGGCGGACTAGAGTTTGACGGTATCAAGAAGGCTCTTTCAACTTCTCCATCTTCCGGCACATACGGATCTATCGACCGTTCTGCTAATACTTGGGCAAGAAACTTGGCAGTGAACGTAACTCTGTCAGCAAGCAACGTCCAGGAGACAATTACAGATACAATCAGCCAGATTGCTAGAGGTGATGAGCAGCCTGATTTGGGACTTATGGACCGTACTGCATGGAAGTACCTACATAGCTCCTTAACAGCTATTCAGCGTATTCAGCTGCCTGTAAAGAAGGCTGTCGCTGGATTCCGTTCACTTAGCTATGACGGTGTGGATTTCGTATTCGATGGTGGATATGGCTCAGCAGTTCTTGAGTCAAACAGCTGTCGTTTGATGAACACAAAGTACTGGACATTTGATATGGTCCGTGGCGCAGACTTCAAACCTCTTGCCCCAGAGATGGCACGTCCTGTTGACCAGGATGCTGTCTTTACCGTGATCATCGTCGAGGGTAACTTGTGTTGCTCCGCTCCTGCATTGCAGGCTGTTATATACGCTTAATTTGTAAAGGAGATGATATGTCACGATCTGGATCGTTTGGTGTTAATTACAAAAAGAGTTATGACGCTACTGTTATTCCACTGCCAGTCAAGATAACAGACCTTGGTTCTTGCCCAGAGGGTGAGTTCCTGTTTGTTCAGGCTGATGGTGCTATTGACCAGTACGCATTTGTTGCAATCGAAGCTGATGGCCAAGCTGCCATGCTGACAACTACTAATGCAGGTTCAAATAACTTGCAGGTAGGTGTTGCTCAGGTAGCTGCTGCTGACAACGAGTATCTATGGGTATGGGTAGGCGGCGTTGGTGGCGGCGGAGCTGGCACTGGCATCAAGGGCAAACTAGCTGCCTCTTATGCTGCTAAAGCAAATATCAATACAACTGCAACTGCTGGTGTAGGTGATGATGCTTCAACAACTAAGATTGCCAATGTTGTAGGTTTATCAACCTTAACTGGCGCTGGTACTGTTGAACTGAAATCAACTGGGTATTTGACCGTCAATTAATTAAAAGGGGAGGGCAACCTCCCCGTTTTTTCAAGAGGATCTATGCCAAGCACAACTAATTTAATTGGGTTAGGGATGCCTCCAGAGCTATCTGTTGAAGTGGCTGACGGTACTTTTTCGACCGTTACAAGCACCAACGCAGTGGTAGCTACTGCTGGTGGTATTCGCACCAAAATGGCAATTAATAACGTAAACGATACTACTCCTACAGCTGCTGAGTTAACCACATCTTTTGGTGCTCCAGCGACTGTAGGAAGCGGATTTGTAGGTATTGTAAAGGATGCTGACGCTGATACTAACTGCTTTGTAGTCGTATCGAACGGGACATCTTACTTTTACCTTAAGTTTACTAAGGCCAGCTAACCTAACGGGGAGGGCAACCTCCCCTATTTTTATTGAATCCTTATGACAGCATTTACCGGAAACACAGTTACTTTAACTCCGACAATCGCAACTGCTACTAGTACGCAGGTTTTAGCTGCTGACGGTTTTAGGAAGTTTTTATTAATACAAAACAACTCCGCTGCTGACATTGCAATCAGCTTTGAGGGAGCTACTTTAACTGGCATTGCTCCTACATCGACAAATAAGTGTTTCGTGTTAAAAAGCACCGCGGGGCTGAACACAATTAGATTCGATACAGCTTTTGTCCCTGGTGGTGCCATTACCGCCTATCAGACCAGCGGTAGTCCGATAAACACCTTGGTAGTAATTCACGGGTAAGCTATAACTATATAGGGGTGGGAAACCTATATATGGAGAAAATATGGCAAGAGTCGATTGGGAAGCAGTAATGAACGGTGGCAATTCAAATAAGCATCCGTATGCCGGAGCTAATGTCCGGTTCTTTAATGCTTATATAGAAAACGCCGAAAAATCATTAAAAGAGGGAAGGCCGATATTTGATGAGATTCCGTCTATCAGCATCAGGTGGCCTGGACAGGACGAGACTGTCACCAGGATAGAGCCACATCATATTGCGATGTTCCAAGAGAAGTACCAGCAATTTAAAGCCGGTAATGAGCCTATAACAGAGGGAACACCAATAGCAGAATGGCCGTTAATGAGCGGTACAGCCATGCGCGAATTGCAGTACATGGGCTTTAGGACCGTAGAGCAGTTAGCAGCTGCCAATGACGAGGTAAAGCGCAAATTAGGGCCATTGGCTAAGTTTATTAAGCTGGCGATTGATTGGCTGGATGCTGCTAATTCAACTCAAAACGACGTAGTAAAACTAAAAGCGCAGTTAGATAAAGCTAACGGGCAGATAGCATCTTTAACTCACAAGTTAGAGCTGTTTATGCAACGTGTAGAGGCTAACGAGGGCACTAAATTTGACAAAGCTTCCTATGCACGTCCAGAGCCAGAAATGGATTTAGATGACGAGGTAGAGGAAGAGCAGGTAGCGCCAAGACCGAGAGGGAGACCTAAAAGCAGATGACAATAGCAACGGTTATACAAAATGTCGCTAACGAGGCAGGCTATACAGTAGAGAGTAACGTCATTGGTTCTAGCGAGACTACGACTAAACAGTTACTAGCTATTGCACAACGTATTAACCGTGACATCTTTGAAGCCTATCCGTGGCCTAAGTGCTACGCATCAGGGTCTATAACCATAGTAGGCGGCCAGGGGACTTATGCTCTTCCGGCCGCTTTTTCGCATTTACAGTACGAGTCATTCTGGAATCAGAGCACCAGGTGGCGCGTGTTAGGGCCTATGAGCGAGCGAGAGTATGCCGATGCCGTAGGGTTTGGGCTAAATACCACTATATACCAGAGATTCCAGATACGCGGTATATCCAACAACGAGCTCCTCATTTGGCCTACCCCAGGAGCTCAATATAACGGCGATACGCTGGTTTTTGAGTACATAGCCGACCGAAGTGTTAGACCTAGAAATTGGGTGACAGGAACGGCATTTACGGCCAATTCTTACTGCTTTAACAACGGGAATTACTATCAGACAACAGCTGGCGGTACTACTGGAGCTACAGCGCCGACCCATACTAGCGGGACCGTATCAGACGGTGGTGTAAACTGGACCTATTACAACGGTGCTTACGGTGAGTTTTTGGCTAACACCGACGTATCTTTCTTCAACGAGAAATTAGTGGAGCAAGGTGTTTTAGAGCGGTTTGCTGAGATACACGGGCTAGACACGATACAACCAAAGTTTGAAATGCAACTCCACGAGGAGTTCGGAAGAACCTACGCTGGCAAGATTATCTATGCTGGCGGACAACAGAGAGCAGAGATGTTTGCTAGAAACGGAACAGCAGTATTTGGGACTTGGATATAATGGAAATACCCCAGCAATTTAGAAATAGCCCCCAAGCGTATGCCATGTATTTGCGTGGGCAAGGCGTGCCTCCTATGCAAATTGCTCAAATGGTGATGCAGCAATTTGGCAGCCCTCAAGATTACAATCAGCAACAATTAAAAAACAAAGCGGACGACGAGCAAAAAGGCAATATTGGTGGCGCTCTGGGGACCCTTGTTGGATCTGTCGGGGCTAGTCAACTTCCGAAACTTTTTGGCGGAGCCGGAGCTGGAGCCGGAGCTGGAGCCGGAGCTGGCGGAGGAGCAGCAATTTTAGGTACCCCTACTCCTTGGGCAGCTGGTGCAGGGGGTTCCACGGCAACAACTTTAGGAGGAACAGGCGCAACCGTTGGGGGTGCATCTAGTTTAGGCTCCATCGGTTCTGTTGCGTTGCCGATTGCTGCGGCCTTGGCAGTAGCGCAAAGTAGCTATGAAAGAGGCGGGAAAAAAATATTGCAAGGCAAAGGCAATCGTGAAGATTGGATGAATACTTTTTCCGGTGGACCAAATGCCATTTTAGGATTAATGGGAAAACAAAGCGTTGGTCGTAGAATGGCTTCTGGCAAATCCGAAGCCCAGCAAATCAGAGACGATTACCGAGGGTTCTTAAAAGCCGAAGGCGTAGCAGATGATAACTACAACGTCACTTTAGCCGATGGTTCTACCTTTGACATTGGCAAGGATGGCAAAGCCAAATTAACTAACGCAGACGGTAAGAGCGAAAGAAGGTATTACGAAATTGATTGGGATAATCCTTTGGCTCAAAAAGCTGTAGAGATGATAGATCCGAAGGTTAGGGAAAACTTTGGAGATGCCAAACAGGCCGAGCAGCTAACTGCAATGCTGGTAAATGCTGCCACAAGCAATGCAAAGACTCCTGAAGAGGTACAGGCAAATATCAATGCTATGATGAAACAGAGCAAACTAGCAGGTGGGACAATGAATCCTGCTACATTGCCTGTAAATGCTACTACCAAAATTCGACCAAAGAAAGGCGAGACAATAAGGGTTTCGCCTGGGGTATATAGAGGTGATACAGGCAAGCTGAAAAAAGCCTCGTCAATGAAAGAGGCTCTAGGCAAGTTTTATAAAAAAGATAAGGAAGGCTAATGCCATTACAGGGTATAACCATGCCACCACCGAGTGGCGGTTTAAACTTGGTGGCTCCATTAGACCAAATGGAACCACAAGATGCCTTAGAGCTAGTGAACGTATTTCCTGGCGCAAATTCTCCTGCCCTGCGTAAAGGTTATCAGAAAATAGCAACCACAGGAGCAAGCATTTCAACTGCCGTTAGGACAATGGCAGAGCTGGTGCTAGGCGATGCCAGTAGGCAATTAATTGTAGCTACTCCGACCAAGCTATATTCCATGAGTACAGCGGGTGTTGTTACGGATATTTCCAAGTCTGGCAATTACACTAACGGAGAATGGCAACACGTAGTATTTAACAACCGTATCTACCTTTGTAACGGCGTAGATAATGCTCAGGTTTATAGTGGTGTCCCTGCTACGCCTGCTGCTGATTTGACATTTACTGGCGGTGGACTAGCTTTATCAGACCTTATAGCTGTAACAGCGTATAAAGGACGGCTCTATTTTGCCGAAAAAAACAGTGCAAAAGTTTGGTATGGCGGTTTCCAAGTTACTGGCACGTCTGCTACCCCCGCATTGAATAGTTTTGATTTTAGCTATGTATTCAAGCAAGGTGGATTCCTCACTGCTGTTGGTACCTACAGCAGTACTATAGCATCTAACACCCAGGAGTTTTTCTGGGCCATGAGTAGCCAAGGAGAGATTGTATTTTACACTGGTACAGACCCAGGTAATGCCGATTGGCAGATAGTCAAAAATGCGTTTGTTGGTAAACCTCTAGGGCGTAGGGCATTTATCCAGGTTAACAACGACGTTTGGGTGATTACCGCACAGGGCATTGTGCCTTTGTCGGCGCTATTTAGCATCGATGCTACTACAGCGGTTAATTTAATTAGCAACAAAATCAACCCGCTAATAACTGAATACGCTACCAATAATCCGTTTTCTTCAATGTGGGACGGATTCTTTTATCCTCAAGGAAGGGCTGTATATATCACTGTTCCGTACAATACTACGGAAGCCTTCTTTTTAGTTTACAGCATAGATACCGGAGCTTGGACTACCTATCAACTATATTCCCCTACTCATGCTGTTAGCTCAGTTTTGTTTAACAACAAAGTTTATTATGGGGCGATGAACGGCGTTTTGTGGGAAGGAGATACCGGATTTAGAGATGCTGTCGATGGCGCAGCTTCTGAATCTATCCCGTTCACCATCAAAACAGCTTTCAACTTTTATGGCAGCAGGGGCAATTTTAAGACCTGGAAAGATATTCGGCCAATAATAAAAGCAATCCCAGGCGTGGTATTGCGGTTTGCCTTCCATACTGATTTCAAAGATTTCGGTACGGTTAGCCCGATAACCATCACCCAGGCATCAGGCCAATTTACCCCGTGGAGCGTACCAGGAGGCTCCCCTGGGACTACAGGATTTACCCCTTGGGGAAGTCCTTGGTCTAGTCCGTTAGAACATATTTACAATAGGTTTGCAGCGTCGGGCCAAGGCCATTGTGCCGCGATTAAATTAACTGGTTCAGCAAATAACACAACTGTAAGATTTTTAGCATTTGAAGTCCGATACGAATTAGGAGGGCAGGTATAATGGTAAGAGGTGCGATGGGGAGCAATCCCCCTAGAACAACGCAAAAAACACCTACGCAGTTAGGGTTGCAAAGGGTGTCCCCTGGTGTTTATCGCGATAAACAGGGCAATTTGACCGATAGCACTGGGAAAATTACAAGACGTGCTCAACAGCCTAAGCCAGCGCCTGCGCCAGTAAAACCCACTTTACCACCAGTACAAACAACGCCAGTAACACCACCGCCACCACCAGTACAAACACAGCCAGTGATCCCCCCACCGCCACCACCAGTACAGCAACAGCCCGCATCTACTGTAAATCCTAATCAGATAACCATGGGAAGAGGTGAATTTGCTCAAGGTACAAGCTTTGACAGAAGCGCATTACCAGGAGATTTTAACTGGCAGACTTACGTCAATAACTACGAAGATTTGAGGAAAGCTGGTATTGATACTGAGAACGAAGCATTAGCGCATTATTATTTACATGGTCGAACTGAGGGGAGGAACTACGGAGGCCAGCCTCAGCAACAGCCAGTAACACCACCACCACCAGTGCAAGAACAGCCTGTAACAACGCCACCACCAGTGCAAGAACAGCCTGTAACAATACCACCACCGCAGGAAGAGAAACCCACTGAAACAACCCCAATCGTTCAAGACACTACTGGAGCGACTGGCGGCATGGTGAACAATATGGGCCAAAGAGACGAGCGCCAGGGTGGCGCATTTGGTACTAATCCCACGGAAAGAAATGCTAATCCCATTTACACTGCCGAAGGATTATTTGGCAGCGCAGGACAATTCTATACAGATGTAGACCCAAGAAATATGGGCAGCATGGTGCAACCGCAGTTTACTCAGCAGATGCAGCAAGCTGGGGATGCCATTTACAACGAATTTTCAAGACGAGCAGAGCCTGAATTTGAGCGTCAAAGGGCAGCTTTAGAGCAGCAGATGTATGAGCGTGGTTTAGACCCTAACAGCCAGGGGGCCAGATTGCAGATGGACCAGCTTATGCAGCAGCAGAACGATGCTAGACAAAGCATTAGGAATCAGGCTACGCAGCAGGCTATGGCATACCAGCAGCAGCTATTTGGTCAAGGGCAATCTATTTACGGGATGCCTGCTAATATTGCTGCTACACTTGGAGCGCCTTATCTTGAGAATCTTAAAGCGCAAACTGAGTTACAAGGGAGAAGAGAGTTATTCCAATTTGAAGAAGGCCAGCAAGCACGAGAGATTGAAGCTGAAAACCTTGCCAGACGAGAGAATTTCGCTAATGACCTAACGAAACTTGCAACACAATTTGGTAACGACGAACGACTGTTAGCGCAAGATATAGAGGGCAAACTCAGGTTGGGTAACTTTGACCTAGAGGCAGACCTTAAGAAACTTGCAGCAAGCAGCGACAATGCTGTGAGAGAATTGGGCATACAGTTACAGAATGACCTAGCCAAGATAAAAGCTAGCGGCGCTATGGATCTTAAGCTTGCTAAGGTACAAGGGCAAACATCTCGGGATGTAGCTCGGATTGGGGGAAGTGCATCGGTGAGAGGATCACAAATTGCTGCTGATGCAGCTACTTTTGATTCCATCATGCGAGCATACAATATAGGTGATGGTGGCGGAGGGTCCACAAGTGCAAAAAATAAGTTTATGGAAAAACTTTTAGAAATAGGCGGACCAGCTTTGATTGACAAAATTTTCGGAAGTTAATTATGGCAGATAGTTTATTAGAAGCATTGCGAGGATTGCAGATTTCCCCCTTAGAAAATCCCTATGGATTGGGTGCTGCCGCTTTAGCAAAACAATC
>Ga0099848_1001232_pt1 | contig 11946 bp, 12 predicted proteins | sample CB_VirMetaG_3_FD_78179 | JGI IMG/M metagenome (GOLD analysis project Ga0099848, IMG submission 78179) | Freshwater to marine saline gradient viral communities from Chesapeake Bay - CB_1508_1S Viral MetaG | ecosystem: Environmental > Aquatic > Marine > Coastal | place: USA: Chesapeake Bay... | reverse complement strand
TGAAGAGGCTTGTTGTTGTTGTGCCATTTGTAATGCATACTGATAACGTTGCATGTGAGTCTGTAAATAAGTGCTGGTGTAAAAATCAGCAACTGTTTGTTGAGGTTTTGGATCAGCCATTATTGTCCTCCTCCTGAAGTTGTATTCGTAGTAGGTGTCCCAGGTGCTACCTGAACTCCTGTCTGAAGATTAGTTCCATAATAGTTTGGAGGACTGAAACCACCATAACCAGGCCCATAATAACCAGGTGATGGATACATTGATTGTCCAGGTTGCATTGTCGTAAATGATTGTTGTTGTGGTGTTGGATAAACTGGGAACTGATAACCATACATTGCAGCAGCTGATTGTAGTTGTGCTGCTGAATACTGTCCTTTGTTTGCTCCCAACATTTCTTCTGCCATAACGATTTGTCCAGCCAATGCACCAGCATCTTGAACACCACCACCTATCATACCGAATAGTGCTTGTTCTCTTGCTCTTGCTCTTTGTTCATCAGCCATTTCTAACTGGAATAGTTCGTCGATTTGTGCTTGTTCTTTTTGAATGTCTAACATTTGAACTTGTCGGCCTGCTTCTGCTTGTGCGCGTTGTGCTTGTTCTTCAGATGCTCTTATTCGTCTTAGTTGTTCTCCCGAATCTTGAGACATAGCTTGTAATGCTTGTGATTGTGCCATCTGTTCGGATGCTAATGCTCTTTGTGGATTCATAAAAGCAGAAACATAAGCTTGTTTTTCTGCACCTGTAAGTCCTAATGCATCAGCTTCTTGAAGTCTTTGAAGTTCGTTGATTCTATCTGTAACAACTTCACTGGGTCTTAGTGCTCGATAGTCACCAATACCTTTTACTACTCCACCTGCGAGTTTTGCTCCTCCAAGTGCGAGAGCTGCTATTGTCAATGGTTCCATACATTATCTCCTATTTATTGCTTATTATTTTTCCTAAACTGTCACGTATCTATAGTAAGCATACACATTTACTTGGTAAAAAAATACAGGAACAGATCTTTCAGTTGTTGATGATACCAAAGAATAACTATGACTACCAGCTGGATGATAACCAGAAAAGATTCCATAAAATGGTCTTCGTCTTTCTGCTCCATAAATACCACCACTATTTGATGCTGTGCTATTTACACCAAACTCTGATTCTGTCATTTGAAATGAAAGTGTTGTTGCTTTACTTGCTATTTCACTTGTTTTCTGTAGTGCAAATGTTGTTGTTCCACCATTCAAACCTACTTCTGAAATGTTAGTTCCGTTGTATGGTCTGGGATACGCTGTTATGTGAATAAAGACGTCTGCATCTTCTTCAAGGTAGAAATCAATACCTGTGCCTGAAACAGTTCCATCACCAATGATGTTTGCTGCATAACCACCTGCATTATTGATTCCAAGTGTGCCTTGATTTACACCAGTTGCAAACTCATAACGATTATTTGTTGCAAAGTATTCACCTTTCATTACATGTTTCAAACCAAAATAGTTTCCAAAAGCTGTTGGATCAATGTCTATTGCTGAAACACCACCATTGACATAACTTTGCAATACATCAATGTTTTGTTCTACTTGAGAACCATTTATTTTAGTTCCAGCTGAAAATGAGTTTGGTGCTGTGTATGCCATTATCTTCTCCCCGATTGTGGATTTATTATTTCTACTTCGACTGATGCTCTTTCTAATACTACTGAAACATCAACGCCATTTTGAACTGTTCCAGATAAAGCACCAGTAGGATCTGTTCTTTCACTTTCTAAAAACTGTCCATTAGCATTGACACGATAAGGACCACTAATAAACATTTGAACACCATACAGAGTTTTTCCTCCACCTGCTGCAACATTTACTTCAAATGTATGTTGGCCACTAATCATCATTGCAGGTCCTGCTGATTGGTATTCTTGAATGTTGAAATCATAAGTTGCATAAGTTGCAAATCTACCACCACCACTTGCTGTTTCTGTTGATGTTACAAAATGCATTGGAACAACAGAACAATGATCAAATCTTCTTGCGTCATAATCAAACTGAACATCTGAAAATGCAGGTGTTAGAACTTGTGGATCATAATAATCACCATCACCAAAGTCACTATAAAATCCAGATCGATCAGCAGATTTGAAATCTTGATCAGCCAAAGCACTACTAACAGTGTTGAACTTAGGATAGATTAGATAATAGTATTCACCTATTCCAATACCTGCTGTTGCATCATCAGCTAACTGAGACATGTATTGTCCTGGTGATGTTCGACTTACCAATCCATTATGATAGATGTCCCATACATTTACATTCCATTGGACTTGTATCATTTGATGCTGTTTCAATGGAATACCTGTTGTGCTATTGATTTGCATCTTTGTGCCGACATTAGCGGCAGTATTGTATGTAAATGTATTATCATGATTGATTGGGTATTCCATAACAGCATTGATTGAACCTGTCTGACTGTAATGTTGTCCTGCTGGTGTCCCTGGTATTGTGTATGCGTTGTAAATCCAACCGTTGTATGTTGCTGGTGCTGTATTTATTGATGCATAAGCTGTATTGTCTTGTCGATCAACGTATCTGACGTGTGGATTATCAGCAAGATTTACCATGTCAAGGCCTTGTATTCTTACATTCTCACCGTCTATTCTTTGCGTAGATCCATTGATTGCATTATTATTTGCATTCGCTTCGTTTGCATCTGTTGTTTGATTGGCTGGGTAAAAGTTTGTTAGTATTATTCTGCTCATTATCTTCTCCTGTTATGAACTGATAGTTGTCCGCCCCAGTAGTTTAGCACAACAGATTTATTTACATTATCATCACCTTCTTCTATTGGTGGGATTTTACAATAGACACGAAACTCATGAGTTCCTTTGCTGACAGGAACTTGAACAAACATTTGTGTTGAATGAAAAGCAGGAAAGATTTCTGATGTTCTACTTATTTCGACACCATCAACTTCTATTTTGAACTGTCTTGTTTTTCTTGCAACAACATCTGTTGTGCCTTTCTTGTAGTAATGATAGTATTTAGGGACAAAACTATTTATGTGAAACCTGATAATAGCCATACCTTCTTCGCAATCCATGTTTAGTGTATCACCTATAGCAAACCAAAAACCACCATTTTGTATTGGAGTATTTTCGTATCTCAATCCTTTCAGTGTATTACCTCTTGGATTTACTGTTCCACCTGAGAAGTTTGCATCAGCTTGGATACCATAATCATCGATTGCATTGATGTTATTTACCATTCCCCAGCGACCTATTGATTTATCTTCAAAATCATCAAATGTAATACTATTGACAGGTATGTTATCTCTATCAAAACCACCATTTATTACTGAAACATACTGATTGTAGTTCTTGTCGTATTCTCTACTATTTACGATCATTGAACCAGTAATGCTATTGTATCGCCATCTGTAACTCATTATGCGTTCCTTCCTCTGATTGTTTCTGTTCCATTTGCTGTGTATTCTACTGCATAACCCATAATAGAAATAGCATCTGTAGATTCCAGCTCAAATGCAAACTCTGAAGCAGATTTCTGATCTACAGCATAACGAACTTGTGTAAGTAATCTGTCTTGCCATTTTGCTGTGCCCCATACCGCTTGACTATCTTCTAAATCAGGATCGACTGGTTCATAGACTGGTTGATAGTAATGATCAGGTCTTTGCATAATAACTGCTTGTCCTGAAGTTCCATTGGACCATTCTCTATCTTTGTAGAATGTCATGATGGGAACTTGATTACCTGTTGTAAGAATGTAGAGATACACATACTTGATTTGTTTCTTTACAAATGGTTGTCCAAAATCTAACCATTGTGTTCTTATTTTACTGGGTGGAGGTGGAGCATCTTTGTAGTTTGGAACTTCACCACTTCCTGCATTGAATGTGCCTGCTCTTCTATTTCTACTGATAACAAATAAACCTTTCATTGTTTGTGTAATGATAGGATCCGGATCATACCATTTACCAAAAATAAGATTTGAGTCTTTATCAGTAGTGATACAACTAACACCGTATTCTTTATTATTTCTAATACTCCAACTGTTTGAATCTAAATGATAGACAAGAACAAGTGTAAGTCTATGAGCATCATCAGCTGCAACATAAAAATGAACTTCACGCCATTGTGATGAGAATACGCCAACTGCTCTTGGTAATGCATCTAATGATAATCTTTCAATGTATTGTTGGATTGGATCTGATAGTTTATTTAGTTGTAAATCTGCTCCACCATCTAAACCACCTGCTATAGAATACACTCCGTCTTGACCTAAAAACATAATCCCTATACCAGGCACGTTGATGATGGTGTGATTTGTTTTAGCCCCTATACCGGTAATAAAAGGCACAAGTTCAAAACCTCCCAGAGCATCACCTCGAACCAAATCGATAGCTTGTTCTCTAAATACTAAAAGAGAGTTGTAATAGACTTCTAATCCTGTAATGTCTCCACCTTCTCTTGTTCCGACCTCAAAGTAGCTTGAATCTCTGAATGTATCAGGTTGATTTGGTTGTGAGTAATAAAGTCTTGTTCCGTCTGAGATACCACCATCAATGAATAAACAGTTTTTGAATGTTGCTGTAAATCTGCCACCATTTGCTGGCATAAGAATAGATTCACTATCAAATGGTGCTAAAGTTCCCAGTTGTGTATCGTCTTTGTAATCAACGTAGAATGTATCTGTGTTATTCTTTATTTCATCCAAAAAGAAAAAATCTGTAGAACCATTAGTCGTTCTGTAAAGTCTTCTGGCGATAACACCAGATGGTCCTATGGGTATTTCCATAGCAGGACATGCACGATTAGAGTATTCATTTGTGCCTTTATCAATGTCTTTTGTTAGCCATTTTACGACAGGTGAAGCTTCACTAATAGGTGATTCAGAACCTGCTTCATTGATAAATGTGCATTTGTATTGGTATTTGTTATTTCCATCAGATCCTGTTAGAAAGCCTACACCTTGAAATACTTGTGATTTGTAGAATGAAGAGCCTCTAAGTTCTAAATCACCTAACTCAAACTCTGATGTAGCTTCAATGTAGTTTAGTGGTCTGACATTTGAGTTGAAGGTGTCAGGTGTTATTACTTCAGGTGCTCCTGGTCTTCTATCCCAGCCTAATGGAAAGATTCTATCGCCACCTCTGTATTTTAGAGGACCATCAACACCATTTGTAATAATGCAGTATCGACCATAAGGTGTGTAGTTTGTGGTTGATTCTTGCATTGTTGGAATGTGTCGATCTGATTGTAATGTTTGTGCAACTTGATTTGCTGCTTGACCTGCTGTTGGAACTAAGTATTTTAGTTTTCCACCTTGCTCGAATAAAAACCATTGTTGTGCCGAGTTATGTCTTTGATAACAATAAACTGAATCAACGGTGTCATTAGAATAAATCTGATTGACACTTGAACCATAGGGCCTTATGGTTTTATGGAAAAACTCTTCATAACCCAGAAAGTTATTCCATGTTTTTGTATGAGCATCGTATGTAAAGTTTTCCAATAACTGTGTTGATTCAGCAGGTGCTGGAATACGCTCATCGATACCAAGTATTGGTTTTATTTCTATCTTGCCTGGTGTTTTCATTATGCGTCCGGTAGTTTTGTTAGTGTCTGATAAGGCTTGACTCTAAGCGGTCCGGAAATGTAGTTTTCTTTGATGTAATAAGCACTTCGTTGAGTCAAATACTTATTGTCTATTTTCAATAACTCTTTCTCTGCCTTTCTATCGTAATGATCAGCCATGTCAGGATTGTTATGTTTCATAAATACTTCAGAACATACACGATAAACAATGTAACGATGTGTATCATCTGGACATGCTGGCTTATCATAATCATCTGATAAACCATGTGGTGTGTAGATGTATCTGACTTCCATAGGAGTAGTAGAACCAGGTCTTGGATAAAGTCTTATTCTCTTCCTATACCCAGCATTCACAGATTGTCTTGCAAATCTGAATAAATCATCAACTCCTGTAACTGCTAAGTTTCCATTTTGTGACCAAGATGTTACAGTTTCATCGTCATCTATTAGCCAAAACGTGTATTGAGAAGCACCTGTATTTGGTGTTACTTTTGTCACATTAGAGCTTAGATCTCTAAAGAATGTTTCTTCATAAGTCGATCCGTCTTTACCTGTAATGGCTTTTAGACGAACATAAAACTTCTTTCTAAGGCCTTGAAAACCTTGTTTGGTTGTATCATTTGTATTGAATCTGGGAATAACTGCTCCAGAGATTGTAGTTTCCCATGCGTCTGATAACTGTGATTCTATTCCACGCCAAACATAAGACATTTTGAACTCATAAGTTCCAGCTGGCCAAGCAGTTCCAGCTGTTGTATCAACTGTAAAATCTTTTCCTGCTCTTGGAACAAACTGATCAATGTCTATTGTATGTTCTGGATAGCCATCATAAACAATGTATTCAGTTGGTGTGCCTTGTAAGTCAAAACGAAGATCTAACTCTTCGTCTCTTCTTCTTGTAAGATTGTAGATTCGACCTAATGCATTCGTTCCGCTTCCAGCTTCTGTTACGTTTCTAATACTTACACCTAAAATGTCATTACAGTCTGCAGGTAGTGTTAGAAATCTTTGTTGAACTGCACCTGAAATACTATTTAGTGATGCTGAAGCCCAATCAACCTGAGGTGTTGAACTTAGTTTTGATACATAAACTCTATTTGTTCCAAAATCGATTTTATCGATAATGTATGTTCCATTGTTTTCGTTAGAATCTGCACCTGTAATAACAATAATACTTCCTTCATGTGCATTTCTAAATCTATTTACGAATCCTACTTCAGTTGCATCTGTTTTATCTAATGCGCTACATTGAATCCAGTTTCTGACTTCTGTTGCTGAAGATGTAATAGTTGCATCTGGACATGTTGCATCTGGCATTGAATAAACATCTACTGTTTTTTGTGCAAACTCATAAGGTCTTGACACAAACCAGTTTCTGTAAGTTTCGTTTATGTATCTTGTAATCTCGTCGCGGTAAGATTGCACATCCGGATCATAATCTAAAATAGATGCGACCATGTTTCTCATTTCTACTAAGTTCATTATTGTCCTCTTGTGCTAAAAAAAACCCTGCCCCAGATGAGGCAGGGCCAACTGTTTCAAGGAGAATCTAAAATGAAAATGTCAAAAATCATTTCAGAAAAAATGCCCTTAGCCCTGGGCGCAAGGCATAAGTAATAATACTTTAGAACTTACGTGTGATAAGCACCAACTTGCTAGCTGCACCAGTAGCTGCTTCACATGCTGTTCCACAGATACCTTTGATGTTAGCACCAGATGCATCAGTAGCAGCGATAGCAACACCAGCAGTATTACTAATGAAGAGTGCATCTCCAATAGCAATGTTTGGTGAAGATCCATCGACCTTTGCGCTAACTAATCCACAGATTTGAACATTGACTTTATCACCAGCTGCTGCAGCACCGCCATCAATAGCAACACCAACAACTGCTTGAGTTCCAGTTCCGTTTCCATCTGCTTCAACAACAAATAATGATTTAGCACCATCTCCAGATTCATCAATGTCTAAAGAAACCCAAGCACCATCGGCAATAGCACCGTTAGCAATGAAAGTTTCTACAACACGACGATTTGAAGGAGTAACACCGTAATCAGCACCTGCTGAATCAAGTTGTTCTAAGTATTGTAGTATGTTATTTGTAGCCATCTTTTCCCCCTATTATTTAGTAAGTAAGCCTTGAGCACCAAGATGCTGAACATACATTTGCATACGAGTTATGATGTTAGCAGATCTTGAAGCGTATCCGGAGATGTGTTCAAAGTCTGACATTTCAAACTGCGCATCGTTATCAAATGCAAGTTTCAAGTAATCAGTGTTCAAGAAATAAGCGCGAATGTCTTTAGCTGCACCAGTAGTGGTTTCAGTTTGGACACCATCTAAGAACGGATCGTAATACATTCTTGCGCCGTGGAACATAAGAGCCAAGCGACCACCATCAAGCTTATCTTCAGCCATGAATCTTTCATTAGAGAATAAAAGGTTCTTGTAAGCTTTGTAAGTATCAGCATTCGAGATGATAAGATTTGGAGATCCACCACCTGGAGTGTAAGCTTGACATTTGATGTAAAGATCAGTCATGTCTGAGATTGACAGAGAAGAAGATTCTTGCCACTGGTTCTGGAAAGTAGTAAATACAGAAGTATCGATACCACCAACAGTTCCAGCCTGAGAACCATAAGCTGCACCACCAAGGAAACCTTGAACTGCACCTGTTCTGTCGTATTTAGTAGTTGCTAAAGTGTTCAAATCACTAAGAACTGAAGAAGTTCCAGCGATAAGTTGCTTTTCAACTTCACGTTGTAACAATCCCATAACTGACTTCAAGCGTGCTTCAGCGATAGAAACGATTGCTCTTGGTCCTTTATTGGAAAGTTCTTCTTTTGCTGTAATAACAACAGGAGCCACGAAGTCACACCAGTTGAAAGAAGCATTACGAAGTGCATCTTTTACTGCGAGATTTACTGGCTCATAGCCGTTAGAGAGTTGTGTAATAGAGCTGTGCTCTGCAAGGATAAGTGGAACATCAAGTTTTTGCCCACCATCATAAGTTTCTACACCGCCCGCCTTGCGCATTTCTTCTAAAAGAGGAACAGCCTTGAAAAGGTTATCTACTTCTTCGTCTAAAAGAATACGGAGGGTCGATGATAATACGTCATTTGAAATCGCCATGATTATTGTCCTCCAATCTTATTATTTGGCATAGTATTTTGTTTTAGTTTGCACCTACAAGTTTTGGGTTGTCCTTTCGGGTCCGTAATAGCTTGTCCTCTTTTCGATGCACTAAGAGGGGCTTTCATAAATAGCATAGTTTTTTTCCTAACTTCCCAACTTTTTTTGTTTTTGTCTTTCAAACCATTCGTAAAGTTCAAATCCTTTCATACCTTTTGGAGGCTTATTTGGACTTACATCTGAACCTTGACTGATTTTTAGACCAACTTCTCTCATTCGAGCTTTTCGTTCTGCATTCTCTTGCTCTAATGCTGTAAGTCGTTCAGTAGATTTTTTACCTTTAGTAATGAAATAAGCATCTTGTAAGCTGAGAGATGGATTGGACTTCAACAGATCTGCTACATCATGTTTCATGTCTTCCAAATCAGGATGATTTGTTTTGAACTCTTGCAGTTTCATTTGTCGCATTTGTAACTCTTGTTGTTGTCTCACAGGCTCAAACATGTCTTGAAGTCGTCTTGCAACTTCTTGTTCTATTCTTGCCTCAAAAGTTTCAGTTCGATAAGGGTCTAACTCTACATCTGGCTCGCTTGCTCTTTCTCTTACTCTTTGAAAGAACTCACCTTCAGTTAGTGCCTTCATCTGTGCCTCTAACTCTTTTCTTTGACTTGCTAACTCTTGAGTTTTTCTTGTGTAGTCTGCTCTCAAGTTTCCTAACAAAGTTTTTGCATCATCTGGTAAGTTGTCAATAACCTGACGATAATCAACTCCTCTACCTTCAGACAACTCGACATCTTGCAAGTCTTCTAAAGCAATGTTCTCTGGCTTTTTCATTTGCTCAAATGTCGCCTTTCTTAGAGCTTCTTCCTGGCGTTTTTGTGCGGTTTCACCAAAGGCTTTCCTGATCTTTGATTCAGGAATGTTATTATCACTATTAGTTTCGTTGTGCAATGTCTCTGTGTTCAACGTCGTATTTTCTGCATTAGCAGTGGCAGTAGCCGTGTTGCTTAGTTCTTCACTCATGTTTCTTCTCCTATCGTTCTTTATGAGTTATTTGATTGCTTACCCTAAACGAGCAGCAAAAAGTTCGTCTTCATCGATTTCTTCTTCACCGTGTTGAGCACCTGGCATCATGCTACCATCAGGCATTCGATGCATAGGTTGTTCCATTTCAACATTTACCTCTACTTCGGTTTCAGATTCATTATTCATTGGTTTTCTGAGGAATGCAATAAAAGATCTGTCTTTAGCACCTGCTTCTATTTTACCGCGTGCCATCATAAGATCTCTATCAGATTTTAGACCTTCAATGTCGATCATGTAATCTTCTATTTTAGCATCTTCTAAAGCTGAGTTGATCATCATAAGACTCTTTACCAAATCAGGTGGAAGAGGTCCTTCAATGTCTTGATCAACTTGTCCAAGTGGATTAGCAGAAAAGTTCTTCAACATTGCATTTATTGCGTTGATAAAACGATTTACACTATCCTTTTTATAGCTACCTGATGGTGAAAACTCAGAGATCTTTTCAGCCTCTGCCATGTCAGCCATCAATGCTTTTTCTTCGTATTGTTTGTTTTCCATGTCTTCTCCTATTTGTCTTGCATGTCTTTTGGAACGAATGTTTTTGCGGCTGCTTGTATTTTGTCACCTCCAGCTGCTTTGAGGTTTTCTGACCATTTATCTGATAACTCATCTTTCTTCTTTAGTCGTTCGTATTGTTCGCCTAAAGCTGTATCGGCTTCTGATTGAGAAACAGATCTGTAACCATTTTGTTCTGCCCATTCATGTTTTGCATACTCATTTTTGAAGTATCTACCAAAGGCTTGACTGTAATGACCATTGACACCATCTACTCCATGTGTATCTAAACTTTTACCTGAAATGTTGAATGACATAGGTTTCCAGATTCTTTCCATTAGATTACCACATCCTTGAGTTATTGGTGTGCAGTCTTTATCATCAAACCAAAACTTTGGTCGTCCCCAATAATCTACATCTCCACAGATTTGATTATTGAACTCATCAGAATGACACATGCCTTCTACTTCATGATCGCATTTCTTACAATAAAAACTGTAAAATCCCATTAGCTTATGCTCCTCGCACCGGGTAAGATGCCTTGTAAGTTAGCAGGTCCGGATGGTGCTGAAACCAATCCACCTGCCTGTTCTGCAGCATCTGGTGCTACACCTTCTGCTGCCAATCTTGCTTTTGATGCAGCAACTTGTTGTTGTTTGATGTTTTCTGCTGCTGCTGTGTTGAAATCTTCTGGTAATCCTAATGCTCTTACCAACTCTGATAAAATAGTATCAGATGGAACACCAAGTTGTTGTAACATTGGAATAGATTGCATAAACTCTCTCTTCTTTACAGATTCTGAAAGTGGTGTTGATGCTTGATCTTGTGCATAAATGTGAAAGTTTTCTTCTAACATCATTGCATTTACTATTTGTGGTTCGCCATCAATCATTACAACTTGTCTTGCATTTTCTTCTTCTACATAAAGTGATAACATACAAAGGTAAGTATCAGCAAGTTGTTCGATCATTGTATCTCTTTCTCTTGCTAATCGTCCTATTTCTGAGGATGTGTAAGCGGCTAATGCTGCTGCTTCTGTTGCACTTGTTCTTGAGCTTTCACCTCGTGTAAATGGTGCCAAGATACTTCCTTTGTCTTTGTCAGATTGAACCTGTTGAACATAAAACTGAAGATCTGGAGGTGTAGGATTTTGAGGCATAGCTTGGATTGCACCTGCTAAGTTTTCCTCATCCACTTCAACAAACAAGCCGTCAATGCCACTTGTGATTTGTGCCATTTGTTCTTCATCTAAAACACCTTTCTTTACAAGGTATTGTCTTGATGCTTTACGGACAGCATTAGCCTGATAGGTTCTAACCATGTTGGTTTCATAAATCTGATCATAAATACGACGCATTGCTGAATAACCATCAAGGGGTTTATCAGGTAGTCGATTGAAATAAAGTGGAACAAGAGGAGTAACTGGATCATCATTAGCATCTCTAAATGGTATTTCTTCAGATAATAAAAACTCCTTACCCTCTTTCCAGTTAGGTGACCAGAAATGCATTAGTTTAGTATGTAAGTCATAAATCTCTACAACTTCAATGTATTTGTAATAGTCAAAGTTCTGATCAGCTATTTCACCCTTTCCATTGTATTCATCAGCTTCGTATTTGTCAAAGTATTCTTGTTTCTGAAT
>Ga0099848_1001228_pt1 | contig 11960 bp, 28 predicted proteins | sample CB_VirMetaG_3_FD_78179 | JGI IMG/M metagenome (GOLD analysis project Ga0099848, IMG submission 78179) | Freshwater to marine saline gradient viral communities from Chesapeake Bay - CB_1508_1S Viral MetaG | ecosystem: Environmental > Aquatic > Marine > Coastal | place: USA: Chesapeake Bay... | reverse complement strand
CATGATGGAGGCGCTGGAAGAAGCGAGGGATGCCACGACAGTCGGAACCTTCGATGAGTTGGCTGACTACGAGGAGCGAGAGGAGTGGGAGGAGCAAGCGAAGGAGAAAGCCTCCACTCAGCAGGAGCGCAAGCAGCACAAGGAGATCGCATCCACCACTTTCGCAAAGGGCACTGGTGAGGTCACTGGTGGCTCAGCCTCCTACATTGTGGAGCGAAGGAAGCCCGAGGGTGCCGAGCGAGTCGCTGCTGTGACTGTCGCTCAGATGTTGGAGAAGGCCAAGTACCGAGAGCGCTCCGAGACAGAGATCAAGAGCGTGACCCCTCCGGGTCGCCTTCGCACTAGGGCGCTCGTTCAGGGCAAAGCTCTGAAGGAGCGAGGCGTGATGACTCAGGTGGAGCCATGGCGCAAGACTGTTCGCAAGCAGACAGATGACCCGACGCTCACTGTGGGGGTCATGGTGGACATCTCCGGCTCGATGGGCGGAGCGATGAAGCCCATGGCTACGACAGCGTGGGTCATGTCCGAGGCTGTGAAGCGAGTGCAGGGCAAGACAGCGATGGTCTACTTCGGCACGGATGTCTTCCCGACACTGAAGCCCGGTCAGCACCTCAACGAGGTCACGACATGGGCAGCGACGGACGGCACCGAGAAGTTCGACAAGGCCTTCAAAGCGCTGGATGGTGGACTCAACCTGCTGCACGGCACGGGAGCGAGGCTCCTCGTTGTGGTGAGCGATGGGTGCTACACCGATGCCGAGGCGACAGCGGCTCGCAAGTGGGTGACACGGTGCGCCGAGGCAGGCGTTGGCATCCTGTGGCTTCCCTTCGACCATGGCTACTACGCCAACAAGTACGGCTCGCTCGCCAAGGGTGCCTTCCAAATGGTCGAAGGTTCCATCGACCCAGCGGAGACAGCACGAGCCATCGGCACGGCTGCAGCGAAGGCGCTGGCTAGCGTGGGGGCGCAACGGTAACGGCTCGCAGTGGTCGGTGGCCTGTTCCCTCAGGTCTGTCCTCCCCGACCACGGCACGGTGGTGGTGGGTGCTGTCTTCTCCCCTTAGCAGTACCCGCCACCACCACTCTCTCAACGGCACGCCAACGGCACGCCAACGGCACGCCAACGGCACGCCCTGACGGTGCGCCCAGCGTGACGGTGCGAACGGTGCGCCCTGACGGTGCGCCCTGACGGTGCGCTGGGTAAAAACCGGAGCGTGACGGTGCGCTCCGAGCGACGGTGCGCTGGGTAAAAGATCGGTGACGGTGAGACTGAGATGCCTGACGGTGAGACTCAGACGGCTGGGTAAAAATCCTGCGACGGCGAGAATCCGAGTGCATCCGAGATCTGGGCTCCGAGATCTGGGCTGCGAGATCGATACAACTTCGAAAAGAGCGAAATCCTCGACATCGAGATCTGATCGAGATCTGATCGCGAGATCTGATCGAGGGGTAAAAATCTTGGACTTCGAAATCCACTTCAGAGAGTTGTTCGAAAGACTTGACTGGCACAGCAAGAAAATGGTAGAAATAACTCATGGCTATTTACCTACACATCAACTGCTGGCTCTGTGGAGGGCCGATGAGGATCCTCTCCCACAGGTATGGGAGCCACGCCACGTGCGACGAGTGCCTACGAAAGAAGTGAGGTCGAAAAAGAATTTTCCTGCAGGAGTTGCTTTTGGCAGGAAGGTGGAGTACTATCATAGGTGTTGGCAGGGAAGGTCCTGCTAACTACCCCCCACAAAGGGTGCGGGGTACGAACAAGGAAGGAATGACAATGGCAACAGCGACAGTCACCAGCAAGGTGGTCACCGAGGTGGCCCTGACTCGCGAGGCAGTCACGCTCGATGCTGACACCCTCGCCATCGTCACGAAGTTCATCGAGACTCGTGACATGCTCCGGACGCTGGAGAAGGAGAAGAAGGAGATGGAGGCCCTCCTCAAGGAGGCCATGGGCGATGCCGAGGTGGGCCTGACCCCCGATGGCGAGGTCCGGTTGGAAGCCTCCAAGCGGGAGCGCAAGGGCATCGACCAGAAGCAACTGGCCGAGGCCTTCCCCGAGGCCTTCGAGGCCTGCCAGACGGCCACCCAGTACGTGGTGCTGGTCGCCAAGTGACCCGATGGGGGTCGGCCCTACGGGGTCGGCCCCCACAACACACAGACACAGACGAAACGACACGGAGGTAAAAATGGAATACGGCAAGACTGACTACAAGGCTCGGTTCGCTGGGCAGACGATTACCCTGTCTTGGGAAGAGTTCTACGAGGACTTCTTCCGCCAGTGGAAGGCGGAATACCACGAGGACTGGCTCCCCCTGACGGCGGCGGCTCGCACCGTTGAGTTGGCGGCGACGGTGTACGCCGACTCCATGATGGAGTGGTACTACCAAGTCCACACCGAGATGGAGCGCGAGGCTGGCTACGAGTACGAGGAAGTCCAGACGGTTCTCAAGAAGGCGGGCCTACTGAGGGGGGACTGGTGATGGAGACGGTGGATGACATGACGGTGATCATGGGTAAATATCGAGCGGACTGGGAGCGGCTCGGGGAGGGGTATGACGGTGACTTCAACGAGGACGACCCTAACGATGTCGAGTTCTATCGGTTCGACACCTACGAGTTGGTGGAGGGCGAGTGGGAGGAGATTCGAGACGGCTCGTATTGCACGGCCATGCCGGTCGGCACGCCCGAGAACGTACTGCTCGAAGGGTTGATGCTGATCGTTGCGAACCTCAATGCCGTAGTGGACACGAGTCCGAAGCGTGAACTCGAAGCGCTGTCGTGGATGAACCCGAGTTGGTTCGAGCAACCGGAGGACGAACGGTGAGCAGGAAAGCGCAACGGGGTAAAAACAACAGGCCACTCACCCGCCCGATGCGGGCACGGGTTCACAGCCGGTGCTCTAAGACAGGCAAGCAGAGGTACTACGACCAACTCGAAGCGATGATCGCTTTGCAGTCCACGTTCCAAACTGACAAGGGTAAAAGACAGGAGCGGAGGTTCTACCGATGCCCCTTCTGCCGTGGCTGGCACCTGACCAGTCAGGAACTCAGGCTCGCACCGACAGGGTAAAAATCCTTACTGGTCATGCGCCGCCCCCGCTAACTACGCCGACCCTAAAAAATATTTTTGCCGTTGGAGTTGCAAAGTGCATGAAGATGGTGTAGCGTTAGTGGTGTCCTAATAAAACGACGAAAGGAGTAGGACATGACCTTCGGTGAGTTGAAGGAACTCATTGCGGAACTAGATGAACAGGTTGCGGACGATGCGCCTGTGATGATGGCGACGCAGCCCAGTTGGCCGTTGGCGGCATACGTGCGCCAGTTGCGGCTGGTCGGTGACACCCTCTGGATTGCCGAGGGCGGTTCGCCCTACGATGCGCCGTATGCGCCACGTGCGGCGTGGAATAGCGACCTCGACGATGAGGAGGATGAGGCGGGCGGCACCAACTGGTGACGGCGCTAATGCGCCCCCTACGGGGGGCGCATACCGCCCCGCACGAGTTGCAAAACGTGCATGAAGGCGGTACACTTGTAAATGTCCAACCGGCACGGTGGACAGGAAAACGACGAAAGGAGAATGACATGGAGTTTGCGGAGTGTTCCATCTGCGTGGATTGCGCTATGTTCCACGCCAACGCCGACACTACCGGCATCGACGATCCGGCACGGCTCGCAGAGGTGACCAGTGTCACGGGGCACTACATCGTGGACTGCGGGGATGACGGTGAGGGTTGCGCCGCATTTTCGTGGAGCCGGTGCGATGCCTGCGGCACGCCGCTGGGCGGGGCACGCCATCGTGCCTACGTCGAAGTCTGACGGTAGGGCACGGCGGGCCGGTGCTAATCGGCCCGCCCCTACCGCCCAACGGTGGCACGCCTAGGTAAAAACCGGAGCGGGTACGCCGGTACGCCGGTACGCCCAACGGTGGCACGCCTAGGTAAAAACCGGTACGCCCAACGGTGGCACGCCGGTACGCCGGTACGCCGGTACGCCCAACGGTGGCACGGGTTGCAAAACGTGCATGAAGGCGCTACCATCGTAGATGTCAACAAACCAACCAACGAAAAGGAGAATGACATGGCTATCAATTCCGGCATGTACTACTGCCCCCACATTCGGCTAGGTGAACTAATCGATTACCTGAACGGGTTGGACCTACCCCGTGATTCGGTGGTGAACATTGGCCCAACGGTTGCGGGGCACACTTTTCCCTCCACCATCGGCGGGATTGGAACAACGTTGAGCGGCGACCTGTACATCGAGCCCTACAACGGCGCATCGTTGGAAATGTACGCCACGCCCCTGAAATGGCAGCGGGATAGGTGGGTCCGAACGTTTGAGCCCACCGAAACGGAATGACGGTGCGGGTGCGCCCCCTACGGGGGGCGCACTACCGGCACGGGTTGCAAAACGTGCATGAAGCCGCTAGCATCGTAGATGTACCAACCAACCAACCAACAAAAGGAGCATGACATGAACATCATCCCCGACAGGCACTATTGCCCCCACATTCGGCTAGGTGAACTGAAAGCCTATCTGAACGGGCTAGACCTGCCCGACGATGCCACGGTGCACATCGGCCCGACGGTTTACCGGTACGGGGAGCAGGCCCTGCCGACGACAATCGGCGCGATTGGTACGGTGTCCGACGGTGGCCTGTGGATCGAGCCCTACAACGGCGCTACGGACCGTATGTGGGAAAACCCGCTTATGTGGGAACGGGGCGCTTGGAAGGTCATTTTCGCTGAAACAGAATGACGGTGCGGGTGCGCCCCCTACGGGGGGCGCACTACCGGCACGGGGGCGGGGTAAAAATGACGATGAACAATGTTCCGGTACGAGTTGCAAATAGTGCATGAAGGCGGTACACTGGTCTCATGGACATAGCGACTACCACTACATACAAGGGTTACCGAATCGTCACCGAGGAGTGGTGCGGCACCGTGACGCTCTACTCGCCTAGCGGGGACTTCCTAGAGTTCGTCGATAGCGACGAGGACGCTTGGTACCGAATCGACCATATCTGGACCTACCGATGATGCGGGTCCCCCGAGGGTAAAAACCTAGGGGGGGTTCCGACTGCGGGCACTTGTCTCGATGTCAGCCATGTCAGCCATGGCGGACCACTTCAAAAAGATTCCAGAAAGATTTGCCGTAGGAGTTGCAAATCGTGCAGGAAAATAGTATCTTTGAAGTATGACCAGCCGGACCAACTACCAACAAAAGGAGGTGACTATGAAGAAGACACTCAACCCCGAGGAGGCCATGTCGGCCCTCCTCGATGAGGTGTTCGGGTTCGATGACCCCGAGGAGCAGGTCGTCGATGAGGATGACCTGCGCTGGGGGCTCGCTGTCCCCGAGGGGTGGAAGAACCGCCTTACTTGGCGGTGATTCCCCCGTCGCCCCCTCCCTACGGGGAGGGGGCACCTCATCACCCTAGAACGAAAACGACACCGTAAAAAGTGACAGGAGAAGGACATGGAAGAAGAGACAAGGGCGCTAGAGATTAGCGATGCCGACTCGGCCCTAATCGAGTTGGGGATGGCGCTGGTTCTGCGCTACACAGAGGAGCGAATCGAGCGACACCGGAACCATAAGGATTACAGCATGGACAAGTTGTTTTCGAAGATGGAAACACTGATCCGTGCGGGTGACCTGTGGGCGAGGGTAAAAATCCATCAGGGGATGACCCCCGAGGAAGTTGCCTTGCTAGTGCGGGAGTTGCCGAAAGATGGATGAGGTGCCGATGGTAAAAAGCGTGCTGTTCGTAGGGGACTACTTCAGCACGATGACAACTGTCGTTCTCAACGAGGCCCTGCGGGAAGGTGACGAGGACGATGACGAGTTCGCTATTCGACTTGCCACCGTGCTCCTTGAGGAGTTCTACGGATGGGACATGGAGAAGGCGGCGACTGTCAGTATTGGAGTCGTAGAAGATTGATCGCACGATTTGACTTTCGTGCAGGAAGATGGTAGTTTGATTCTATGACCAGCAACCAAACTAAGCAGTGGTGGGAAGTCACCGAACTCGCTCGTTGTGCCGTAGACACCTCGCTCTCTGCGGAGGGTGTCGTTGAGCGTGCGGCACTGTTCGGAAACACTCTCACTGTCGAAGAGGTCACCGAGTCTCGTGCGGCTTTCCATAAGGGGAACATGGAGGCCGAGGGCTCGATGCGGGGATCGCTTCGCAAAGGAATCTTGCCGAAGAAGTAGCAAGTAGTGCAGGAAGGCGCTATCTTGAAAACTACCAACCAACCAACCAGCCAAAGGAGGCAACATGGCAAAGACACCGCTCAAGCAAGTTCAGGGGTTCCGAGCCCCGTGGACTAATGGGGCCAAGGCCTATCACGAGGCCGACACCCCCGAGGCGCTGGTGGAGGGCGCTAGGCGGAAGAGGAAGACCTTTATGGTTCACCTCAACCTCGAAGGGTTCGGGCATATGCCCTGCGCCGGTTGCGGCATCGCCCTGCGGGACCCCTACGCCGTGAACGAGGGCGAGGAGGCCACTCACACTGACAAGTGGGGCACGGGCCACTACAACCCCCCTACCCGCCGCCTTGCGGCCTACCACTACTACTGCAGTTGGGGATCGCTGATGAAGCGAATCTTCAACCTCAACCTCTAACAAAGAGGGAGTGCGGCCCCCGCTTCGGCGGGGGCTTTGCTCGTTGTGCGGGTAAAAGAATGGGGACCCCGTGCGGGTAGTACGATAGAGGCATGATGAAACTTGCCGTAGTTGACAGGGCCCTGCACAGCAATGCGGGGCTTGCTCCCTTCGTTGCGGCACTCGTGGATGATGCCGAGGACGGGGATACCAAACTCGTCATCATGTTCGAGGGCAAGGGACAGGTTGCGGTTTTGTCGCTTGACAAGTTGCTCGAGGAAGAGGACATCGCAACAACTTCTTCTCATGCGGCTGATCTCGAAGATCAACTGCGGGAGGAACTCTGGGGCGAGGGGTAAAAAGGTGACAACGATTGCTGCGGTGCAGGGGAGTGGCTGGGCAGTTGTTGGCTTCGATTCCCTTGTCTCCGACGATTCACGTATCTACCACCTGCCCGAGTCGCAGGGGAAAGTCGTGCGGAGGGGCAAGTACCTCTTAGGTGCCGCTGGCGACATGCGGGCCATCAACTTGCTAAGCGATGTCCTCGTGCCGCCAACCCCGCCGAGTGCCGCCGCCAGCGAGCAACAACTGGATAAGTTTGTCTCGTCGAAGTTCATCCCCGCCTTGAAGAAGTGTTTTGATGCGGCCCAGTACGGGGAGAAGGGCGAGCACGACTCGAACATCATTCTCGTAGTCAATGCCGTCATCTACGACATAGGAACCAACTACGACTGGTGCCGTGACTCGCAGGGGCTCTATGCGATGGGATCTGGTGGCGAGTATGCACTGGGAGCTCTGAGTGCTCTGGCGCTGGGTAAAAATAATCGCACCCTCGAATCTGCAGAGAAGATGATCACCTCTGCGGTTCGAATCTCTTGCCGACTCGATCAGGCATCTGCGGAGCCAGTCAAGATTTTGACCCAGCACTCCAAAAACTGAGAGCGAGCAGTTTCGACACTTGCTCAGGTGAGGCAGATCTCTTTGCCGCCGATGGTGCATCGACAGCGAGCCTTTTTACCCGCAGGACACCCTGCCTAAGACTGCGGAGACTCCCTAATAACTTGATAAGTAGTCAGCCCTAAGCGAACTTAGGGCCAATAGATCATCCTAACATTTTCCTCCCCCAATGTCAAGCAGGAAGATTTTACATTTTGTTTCTTGCTAGGGGTTGACAGAAGTGCAGGAAGGTAGTAGGGTGAATGACATGAACACAGCGAAGCGTCCGGCAGAGATGTTTCACGTGGAACATAAAAGAATCTTCCTGCAGGAGTTGCAAATAGTGCAGGAAGGGAGTAGAGTGAATGACATGAACACAGCGACGAAAGGAAATGACATGATGCTCAAAGAAGCCCCCTACGTTCTCCCCTACGGGCGAGGCTACGACAAGTGGAACCCGATGGAGCCTGCGGCTCACGCCTTCGGTCCCAACTACATGCGAAACATGTCAGCGATAGTGCTGAAGCGCATCGACAAGCCCCGCAAGGCCGAGGCCACCCGAGTGGTGGTGGGTTACGGAGCCATCGACCCCGAGTGGACCATTGGCAACGTCTGGAGGCTCCGCCACGACCAGACCAACGCCCTCCTTGGTGACTACGAGGTGGTTGGCGAGGTCAACTACGCCGAGGGCCCCGATGGGGAGGCGGTGGTGACCAGCCACCGTGGAGTCACCAACCTGCGCCTGCCAGTCTCCACTTTCAAGTGAGGGGTTGACAGGACTGCAGGAAGGCGCTAGACTAGGGTCAACCCATACAGAACGACGAAAGGACTGAGAACGTGAACGAAGCGCTCGCTACCGCCTTATTAGATTCAGACCTGAGCAAGTCGTAAAACTGCTCAGCCATACCCCCCTCCAGAGATGTTGCCGAAGAAGTTGCAAATAGTGCAGGAAGGTAGTACGCTGTTCTACATGAACACAGACACAGTGATTGACAGGGCGATTGCCGAGTTGGACAAATGGGATCACGCCGAGAGGTTGTTCGAGGGTTCGAGCGCCGAGCGTGAAGCCTTCCAGAAGTGGATCGCCGACAACCTCCCCGAGGTGGCCAGTGGCGAGTCGGTCTACACCGACCTGACCTTCGACACCTATGCCGCCTCGTCCGACTGGGCTGACGATGCGATGGAGGCATACGAGGCGTACCTGCTTCGGCGTACCGAGCCATGAAAAGAATCTTCCTGCAGGGGTTGACAAATGCAGGAAGATGGACTACCATTCAAGTAGTGGGAAGGCCCCACAGAGAGACAACGAAAGGACAGAAGACATGAAGGTCAAAGTGACAGTGGAGATCGAGATCCCCAACGACTACCACCCCGACATGGCTGCGGCGATTGTCGCCAAGGGCCTGCAGGAGAACTCCTACGAGGGTCTGCAGAACTGGCAGATCGTCGAGGTGGGCCGACCGACCTTGGAGGTGCAGTCGTGAGGGTGCCGAAGACCTGCCCCCGATGCGGGGACTGGATTCCCAACAACCACCAGCCGGGGGCGTTCCCCGGAGCGCTGAGCCGTGTCGATAACAAGACCGAGATCTGCTCCGAGTGCGGCTCCGAGGAAGCCATCCAGCAAATCATCGATGGCGCTCCTGCGCCGATGTCCGAGTGGCTGAAAGAATCTTCCTGAAAGAGTTGCAAAGTGCAGGAAGATGGACTACACTACTGAGTAGTGGGAAAGCCCCACAGAGAGACATAGGAGGAAGCAATGATCAAATACTACGTGACCAACAACGAAGAGCTGGTTACCTGCGATTCGAAGGAAGAGGTCTGGGATGCCGTTGAGGTGCTCCAGTCAGAGATGCCGAAGAGCCGCTGGGACGAGATCGAGGTCTACTCAGTCAAGGATCACGCCCCCGTCGAACTCGTGGACCTCGAAGCGCATGGCGAGCCCGAGGACACCGACGAGCCGAAGGGCCCTAACTACGGGTTCATCTACGGAGCGATGGGAAGGGGCTGAGGACATGACAACGACAGCAGGGGTAAAAACTCTGGAGGACCTCCGGAGGAAAGAGTTTCTGCAGATTCCGGATTGCTGGTACGGCACCACCAACGTGGCCTTGCAGTATATGACTGACGAGAAAACTGAAATCTGCAAAGTAGAGCAGAAGGTCTGCAATGGGATCGTCTGGGACCTCTACTACAGCAACTCCCCGCATCCGGAGATGCTCATGGCTGACCTGCCAAAGTTCGCAAAGATCAACAGGCAACTTTCGAAAGAGGTCTCCCCAGTTCTCATTTCGACTGGGAAGGCTGGCTACACGAGAGACAATAAACATATCTTCAAGGCTCACGCTTGGAATGGTGAGATCCTGAGGGACACGGAGATCTCTTGGAGAGTTGGGTTCTCCCTCAGCGTAGGTAAAAACATTCTCACCAAGATGACTGTGCGGGACCCGAAGGACGATCTTCGTGCGGCTGGGATGACAGAGCCTCAAATACTTGAGTGGGCAAAGAAGTTCGGCTTCGACTTGGGCGAACAAACAGAGAACCACTACGAGACCAGTTTCAAAGCCTGCTACCACCTCGGGACTCTTGAGAGCAGGTCGCATTGGGGCCGAACAGAGCACGACAGGACTACGAGGCAAATGTCCACCGACGAAACTAAAAAGTGGGTTGACAACTTCTTCGAGAGGTTCGCCCGAGTTGAGTTGGATTCGGTGGTCTAAAAAGAATTTTCGACATAGTGTTGGATTTCCCTGCACTTTCGAGTAGTCTTACCTCATGGCAAAGTTCCTACCCGATAGCGTTACCTACACGATGGGCAAGCGGACCTACCGCTACGTCCGGACCTCTGGCAACGCCAAGACCAACAATGCGGAGGCCCTTGGCAAGGCCATCGGATACGTCCTGTTGGCCGTTCCGTTGGCGTTGGGCTACACGGTGTTGGGGCTGGGCTACGTCCTGTTGTACGGGTTCTACGCAGTGGGCTACGTCCTGAAGGGCGTGTTCTACGTCGTAGCGTCCCCCTTCTACGTCGTTCGCTGGTTCTCCAACATGAGGACCAAGCGAGCGAAGAAGAAGCGCTACCAGCGCTACCTGCAAAAGAAGGCCAACAAAAATCCATAAAGGTTGACTTTTGCAGGAAGGTCAACTACACTAGAACCACCAACTACCAAAGGAGAGACAAATGATGATCGACACGAGCGGATGGAACATGTCAGCCAAGTACCGGCGCAGGCGAGCAGTGACCTTCACTGTCGCCATTGCCGTCGGGCTGTTCATGGCCTACTTCATCGCCACAAACGTTTGGTGGACAGGATCCTCCTACTGCGTTGGGAGCGACTGTCTGCTGGGAGGTGGCTGACATGCCGTGGACCCCGAGCGACTTCATGCGGCGTTGGAGCGAGCGACTGTCTGACCCCGAGCGTGACGAGCGTGAGGGGCAAGCAGCCTTCAACGCTCTCCACGAACTAGACCCCGAACTGGCGAACACAGTGCGGGGTTCGAAGGTAGACCCCTTCTACAAAGATGATCGACTCCCCGAGTTCTTCAGAGAAGTGTTCGGGGGGTAAAAACCCAAGAGAGAAAAGGATAAGAGACAACAATGAAATACGACACGATTGCGGAGAAAGCAGCAAAGTTGTATACGGAGGACAAACTTTCCGTGGATGCAGTTGCCAAGGAGTTGGGAGTGGCCTACCGGACTGCTCGCAAGGCCATCTGGCACAAGGGCATTGAGTTCCGTGACCCAAGTCAGCGACTGCTGGGGCGCACCCGTCCCGATAGGCAGTTCTGATGGAGAAGGTCATGCGGCTCTTCCGAGGGCTGGTTTGGACATCCGTACTATCACTTGCGGGGGCAATAGCAACTATTGCACTTGCTTTTTGGAACTATGCCGAGTTGTCGTTGGCGTTTGGACTTGCCTCCATCGCACTGGCAACGTTGGCATCTAGAGAATAAGGAGGACCACCTATGTGGTTGTTTAGTGAGACAGGGTTTGTCAGTGCCGTAATGGATGAGGACAACCCCGACCAGATTGTTGTCCGTGCTCGTGACAAGAAGAGTCTTGAGCCACTGGCAAAGTTTGCTGGGGTAAAAATCGTGAAGCTCTCAAGAGTTACTGATTACCCTCACAGAGTTTTCGTTCCTCGCTCGAAGTACGCCGAGTGGGTTCTCGAACTGATTGAGAAGTTGGAATACACCAACTACAAGAGCCGAGTTACGGAAACACGGGGGCACGACTTTGCTGACCCCCTTCACGATGTCTGGGCGACGATGCTCCAACTTGAGTATCTAGGTCCGAACAAAAAGAATAAGAAGGGTTGGCACACCGAATACTCCGGTGGGTTCAGCATGAAGGACTACTACCAAACGGGTACGTGACACCAGCCCCTGACTGCAGATGCGGGCCTCCCGAGGGTAACCTT
>Ga0099848_1001223_pt1 | contig 11994 bp, 24 predicted proteins | sample CB_VirMetaG_3_FD_78179 | JGI IMG/M metagenome (GOLD analysis project Ga0099848, IMG submission 78179) | Freshwater to marine saline gradient viral communities from Chesapeake Bay - CB_1508_1S Viral MetaG | ecosystem: Environmental > Aquatic > Marine > Coastal | place: USA: Chesapeake Bay... | reverse complement strand
TTAGAGATCAAGTAATAGACTACGCTAGAAGTAAATACGGAAGTGATAGAGTGGCTCATATTTGCACGTTCAATAGGACCGGAGCAAAACAGTCTATTAGAGACGCTGCCAGAGCACTCGGCTATGATTTTTCATCTGGAGATAAAGTCTCAAAACTTGTTCCACCACCAGTTTTAGGTGTTTCAAAGTCGCTTGAAGATTGCATGGAAACCGAAGAATTTAAAAAAGAGTACAACTCAGATAAAGACTCAAAATATATTATTGATACTGCATTCACTTTAGAGGGTCTGGTTAGGCAGACTGGAATACACGCAGCTGGAGTTGTTATATCAAAGGGTCCTCTGGTCGACTATTTGCCCATAATGCAAAAAGGCGTTGACAATCCCGTAGTTACTCAATGGGACATGGGGCGAGTTGAGCAGTGTGGTTTGTTGAAAATAGACTTCTTAGGACTTAGAAATCTTGGAGTAATCGACTCATGCATAAAGCTAGTTAAAAAACATAGGGGAATAGACATTGATGTAGATAAGATTCCTCTTGACGATAAGGCTACTTTTGATGAATTGTGCAAAGGCAATTGTGCAGGAGTTTTTCAATTAGAGTCTTCTGGAATGAGACAGCTAATGGTTCAGCTTCAACCACATAACATTGAAGACATCATGGCTCTGATTTCGCTTTATCGCCCAGGTCCAATGGGATCTGGAATGGACAAGCTTTATATAGACAGAAAGCATGGTAGATCAAAGATATCTTATGATCATCCAAAATTAGAAAAAGTTCTTGGTCCTTCTTTAGGCGTCATGTTATACCAAGAGGATGTTCTTGGTGTAGCTAGGGAGCTAGCTGGATTTAGTTCAGCTGAAGCAGACGATCTTCGCAAAGTAATTGGAAAAAAACTAATGGATAAAATAGCTATGTTTAGAGCTAAGTTTGTTGAGGGCTGTGTGAAAAATTCAAATATACTCCCAGAAAAAGCAAACAAAATATATTCAGACATAGAATATTTCGGCGGGTATGGCTTTAATAGGGCGCACGCAGCAAGCTATGCTATGATTTCATATACTACAGCGTATCTAAAGACAAATTATACAACAGAATATATGGCTGCATTAATGTCCTCTGTTGTAGGCAATAAGGATAAGCAAGCTTTTTATCTCGCAGATTGCAGAAAACTTGACCTAGAAGTAATGCCACCATCAATAAATAAATCTGGAGTAGATTTTGATGTTATTGAAGACAAAAAGATTATCTTCGGCCTTTCGGCTATAGATGGAATAGGATATACAATCGCAGAAACAATAGTCAAAAACAAAAATTTAGAGTATCCTTATAATAATATGTATGATTTTTTTAGGAGATGTGATCCTTCAATACTTAAAAAATCAACACTATCCCACCTAGCCGCTGCAGGGGCATTCGATGAGCTTATAGAGGAGGATGAAAATAACGAGATAAGTAGAAGAGTCGAATTAGAAATACTAGAGAAAGAAAAAGAAGAACTAGGCATATACGTAACTAATCATCCAGTTTTGGGTATATGGGATGTAATTGGGAGCCAAGTGACTAGCGAGATTATAGATCTTGGCGATCTTGATTCTGGAACTCAGGTTAAAATTGGTGGGATAATTAATTCAATTAAAAAAATGACCACTAAAAAAGGCGAAAAAATGTTTAAGCTTCAACTAGAAGACATCAGCTCCAGCGTTGAAGTTTTAATATTTCCAAGAGTGGCAAAAAATATATATGAAAATCATTTTGCGGTAGGGGATATTGTTATTGTGAGTGGAGCACTTAATAAAGAAAGCGATGAAGAAAATTCGATAGTAAAAATATTTTACAATTCTTCAGAAAAAATTGATTCAAAAGTATTTCATGGAGGAAAGCCGATTATACTTAAATCTGATTCAGATATTTCTCAAGTGACTTTGGATAAAATATATGATATAATTGCAGATAACAAAGGCAATAGACCTGTCTTTTTAGAAGTAAAAAATGGAAAGCATAAATTTGTTTATAAATTTGACATTTTGTGCTCGACCAAAGTAGTTCCTGTGATAAAACAAATACTAGAATTGGAGCCAGTATCATGACACTTCCTGGAAGTTATCAAAATCCAGCAACAAAAGACTGTTGGAATTTTTGTTCGTCCTGCAACAGATGCCAGGACAAGGGAAAGTATAACAAGTGCGTTTCTTGTAGCGGGAGATATGATCCCCTAGGAAAAACGGATCCACATGCGGATGATTTTTGCGATTGCAAAAATGGAGTCTTAAGATGGCGCACTCAAGAAGGAAGATTAATAATAACTAGATTTAAATCTAATCCATTTAAAGGCAAAGTAAGTTATGAAAAGAAAACTCAAGACGAAAGAGATTGGGATTCTTACGTTAAAGATATGAGAGAAAAGCTTGGTGATCCAAACTTTAATCCGATAACAATAATAGAAGAGGATTAGTATGAGCGAAAAAGAAATAGGAAGATTATTGTATAATAATTTAACATTAATAGAGTATGGAGAGCCAGACAATAGGAATAGCTTCTTTATTCAATCTGGCGTTGTTGGCTTCTATGCCTCGGATGACGAACTATATGATCTATATTCATTGTTAAGTTACTATTACAATATGGATGCAGCCGACAATATAGTTATTTCTTTAAAGTAGTTTACCATGCAGTGGCCGTATATTGAAGATGATCATATGGAAATTGGAAATACTGGTTGGGTTCCAGTCGGAGAGGGACTATATAAAAATATTCACACCGGCCATATTATCGATGAAAATGGTGTTGAGTACGATGCTGAAGGCAATTTAGTAGAGACTAAAAATAAAGAGAATTAATGCAAATAGAAATTAAAAAGATAGAAGAACTAGAGCCAATTCAAAGGCTAGCTTTAGTTGATTTTTCTTACTCTAGAATAGATACCTATCAACAGTGTCCTTCTAAATATTTTTACACTTACATAAAGAAAGAGCCAAAAATATTTGGTGAGGCAGCGGTGCTGCGGCAATATTGTCCATTCTGTTTTGGAAAATGTCGTTAGCAAAGAAAAGCCACTTGATCATATAGAAATAAAAAATGAGTATGAGAAACATAAAGCCTCTTACGATCCAGATAAAAAAATATCACAACAATTAATATCTGTTGGTGAAACAATCTTAAATGAATTTTTTGACGAAAATCCAGCAGCTACATTTAATGTTTTTGATAAGGAATATGAATTTAAATTTATAATAGGAAATTATTTATTAATCGGATATATAGATAGAATAGACCTGTATGAAGATGAAGTAATAATTATTGATTATAAAACAGGAAAATGGGAAGTTTCTCAAAAAGAACTTCCGAATAATCTTCAATTGGGCATATATGCTTTAGCCGCATCACTGGCTTTCCCAGATAAAAAGATAACAGCAGAACTTTATTATCTAAGATCTGGAAGACATAAGCGACATACATTTACGCTAGAAGATTTAGAAAATGTAAAATTAAATATTATTAATTCAATAAAACAAATTGTAAATGATACTTCATTTTCTCCCACTAGCAATGGAAGAACGTGCAGTTACTGCGAGCACGCAAAAACCGGAGCTTGTCCAACTCGGTGTATTCAGAAATAAAAAAATAGCAAGGGCATAAAAGAAAAACCCCGGCGTTTCCGCCGGGGCATTCTTTATAGGTGTAGTTGAACTAGAAGCTTGAGTCAGACTCAAAAGTCAGATCTTCTACAGCAAGCCCTTCAAACTGAGTTACTAGCTTGGTGGCTGTTGTGTTATCGTAGCCAGCTTCCTGCAGGCTCTCGATGACGTTCTCGTTAAGAGACTTCTTGAACGAGGTGATGATTTGATTCATTGTAACCATAACTTTATCCTTTGCTTGTATTTTGTTTAATTGTGAACTATAATATACATGTTATTTCAACAAGATAGAGGTTACACCATGTCGATAGAAATTGTCAACTCCAGCGACTTTTTTTTGGAAAGATCTTCCATTAACGGAAGTCCAAAATTCTCTAGTAGCAAAAACAACACAGAGAATATTATAGCGCTAGAAAATGCAAAAACAAACACATCACGAGGAAATGCCTACAAGCATACTAAAACTGGGTTTAGGAAAGATATAAATCTTAATGTAAGATCAAATTGGGAAGCAAACTTTGTAAGAATTTTAAATGGGTATAAAATCAAATTTGAATTTGAACCAACAGTATTTGCTTTCCCAATAAAAAGAGGGACAAAAGGTTATACTCCAGATTTTTACTTGACAAAATCCGATGAGTGGGTAGAAATAAAAGGTTATCTTGACGATAAAAGCAAGATAAAGCTTAGAAGATTTAAAAGATATTATCCAGAAGAATTTGAAAAACTTGTTTGCGTTATAAGCAAGTACTCCAAGGAAGCCTGTTCTTTTATGGATGAAATAGAAGTGCCAAAGATAGTTCATTACGAAGATATTCGAAATGAATATAGTTTATTGATCCCAAATTGGGAAGGAAAATAATGTCTACTTATAAAGAACAATATTATAATTTAAAAGAATCTGAAATGCAAGAACTGATTGCAAAAGCTAAAAAGGGCAGTTCTAAAGCTCAGGAAGAACTGCTAAAAGTTTTTCACAATTTTTTGACCAAATATGTTGCCCTACTGTATCACGGGAGATACAATATCAAGGACTATGACGTTAGAAGATTCATAGGTTTGTTTGTTAAAAATCCTTATGTAAGATTTGCTTTAGCAAAAAATAAGATAAATAAAGAAAATATGAAACACGTTTATGAAGTCATGGGCCGGAATTCAGTACATGGCAAAAAGATATGGCGATGAAGAAGACATCAGACAAACCGTAAACATGACCTTCTTCCAATGCATAAAGAGATATGAAAGAAGAGATTCTGCTAAGGGTCCGATACCTTTCAGTGGCTTTTTGTATAGCTACTTTTTTTATCTTTTAAAAAAGAATGTAGATACATTTTTAATAGATCAATTGGGAAGAAAAACATTTCCACTAATAACAGATGAATCTTTTGAGGAAGATAATGGACAACAAAAGCAGGGATTCAGGGCTGAGCCTATAGAATATACCTTAGAACAAATATTCACAAGAGATGAAATAGATGAAATGTGGGTCTTAGGAGAAAAAATATTCCCTCCTTTCGATGTGCTTAGCATACAAGAGAGACAGCTGATAAAATGGAGATTCGCAGATGGCAAAAAGTCAAGTGAAATATCCAAGAAAATAAATGAACATCCAAATACCGTTAGAGAGCACTTGTCAAGAATAAAAGATAAAATAGAAGAAGAGATAAAGAAACAAAATATGGAAGAATTAATCAAAGAACTTAAACTTGATGAGGATGATAAATGAATTTTCAAGGAATAGAAAAATTACAGCAGCTTTTATCTGATTTTTTAAATCCACAAATTCAAGAAGTTATAAACTCTTATACAAATCAAGGTTCTCAAAATCAATACTTCATTGAAATACCTGAAGAAGATGTAATAGATCTTGGATTAGATAAATTAGCTTCTTTAGTCGCTAGAACCTCTAATGTTTACGGAAGAGCAGCCAGATTTGCCGGAATGGCAAGAGCTAATTACAAGATCATAGAAGGCAAATACAAAAAGATATACAAGTCTTCTAGAATAGGAAAGAACGAAGCTGAACGTGAGGCCGCTGCCATGGAAGCAGCAGAGTCTGAATACTCTGCCCTTGTTACTTGCGAGGCTATTGTAAACTTAGCTGAATCATTAGAAAACTCTGCTAGAATAGCCTCAGAGTCAGCAAGAAAGTTAATGGACAAAGTACAGTCAATGCAGATAGCATCCAATCGAGAATCTAAAGGTTATTATTTAGATGAAGATTTTAAAACTTATTAAAGGATAATTATGTTTATAGGTCATTATAAATCAGTAAATTCTCCAAAGGAATTTTATTCTGAAAAAAGAAATTCATTGGATTTTCCAACCCAAGTAGAGTTTATGGGAGAAAGATATCTTCTTAATTCAACCATACAAATAGCAACATCAAAGCAGCAAAAAGGTCTTTACGAAGTAGCTAAAAAGAACAATATAAATACCGATGTAAAAGTTAGCTGAATATGAATATAGAAGTATTTTGCGACGGAGCTTCTAGAGGTCAAGGTCAGAAAAAATTTGGAGAAGCTTCTTGCGCAGCGGTTGTATATAAAAACAAAAAGAAAATAGCACAATTTGCCAGGGGACTTGGTCGCAGAACTAATAATGAAGCTGAATACGAAGCTGTTATAGCTGGTCTTTTAATATGTTCGTTGTCGGATTTAATAGATCCAATCATATACACAGATTCTGCTGTAGTTGCAAATCAAATAAACGGCAAATGGAAATGTAAAAACGCGTCCCTAATGCCTCTTTTAATGACTATCCAGGAAATAAGATCTGAATATAAATTTAGGGTAGTTCAAGTTCCAAGAACTTTTGTTTGGGAGCCAGATATGTTGTCGAATGAATTTCTTAACCAACTTGAGGAAAGAAAGAGGAGCATGTGATATAATTATGAATATGATTGACTTAAAGAAAAACCAGCCAATAATTATCGGCCTTGCTGGGAAAGCTGGAAGTGGAAAAACTTCTGTAGCAGAAAACATAGTTCCAAAAGGCTCAATAGAATCTTTAAGATATGAAATTAAATGGGATCATATTTTTTATGCACTGCCGCTTTACGAGATGGCATCAATCAAGAAAAACATTCAAGGCTTTAATCAAAAAAGAAGAAGAATGTACGCAATCCATGAAGTATTGTTTGACCTTTATGGGGGAACATCTCTTGGCGACATTCCAGAATATGAAGAGCTTACTTCTATGGTTGAATCAATTTACTCCATGCCGATAGAGCCAGAGGGTACAAAGCCTAGAGATTTTTTGCAAAAAGCAGGAGACCTTTGTAGGTCATTTTCACCTGATTGCTTTGCAAGATGGGCAATAATAAAATCTTCCAAAATATATAGATCGTATTTAAGTCAACTAAAAGAAGACGAAGATTCATATCCAATGATCATTTTGGTTTCAGATGTTAGGTACCCAAATGAGGCTGAGCACATATTAAAGCAGCCAAATGGATTTGTCGTATGCTATGATGCTTCGGTAGATACACTAAATGAGCGCTTAATGAAAAGAGATGGTAAACTAATGAGCCCGGAACACTCTTCTCATGCGTCAGAAAATGGAATAGATGAAATAAAAAATATGGCGACTATAGTTATCAATACGGACAATATGTCGTTAGACGAACAAACAGAGCAAACATTAGAACAATTAAAAGTAAAGGAATTAGCAAATGCCTAAGATATCACAAAATGCTTTCGAGCAATCGACCGGATCCCCTGTTTCTGAAGTGGTCTCAGCCAATCCTGGTCTAACTTTATCTACTAATCCAGTTTTAGTTTGTGGTGTTAATAGAAAGGTTAACATTGGAAATTTTGAAAATATAGATATATACGCAGGTATTAGTCTTCCTCTGGGGGATATTTCGTTGGAGGACAAAGAAGCCCTAACAAAGGCCATAGAGGAGGCAGCGGCATACGGTTTCTCCCTGATCTCAAAAGAGACTGGTGATAGATACTCCCTAATTAAAGAATCACAGCAGGGTAAAGCTTGATAAATTTGGTTTTATTATAGATCATATAGCGTTACTATTTTAATTACAAACTAAAAATACGAGGTAAAATAATGTTCAAAAAGCTACTAGCAAAGATAGAATCGTTTTTAAAGGGCGAAAAAAATAGAAAAGGTTCTCCTCTCTCAATGGTTCCTGATTCCGTTATGGACAAGTTGGTGGATCAAGCCGAAGTACTAGCTGATGCTGTCGATCAGGCAGTAGTTAACGTGACTGAAGAGGTTAAAAAAGAAGTAGAGAACGTTACCAGCGTAGCCAAGAAGCCAGCCGCTAAGAAGAAGCCAGCTGCCAAAAAGAAGCCAGCAGCTAAAAAAACTAAATAATGCCCTTCAAGGGAAAGATATATATATCTGGTCCAAGAATGGGAACTAATAATTTAGTTAAAGGTATTGAAATGCCTTTAAATAAATCGAAATCAAAAAAGAAAAGAAAAAGAAATGGCAAAAAGTAGGGATTCAAGACTAAAGAGGGCTCGGTGTTAGCGGCTACAACAAGCCAAAGCGTACACCTAACCATCCAACAAAGTCTCATATTGTTGTAGCTAAATCTGGTAGTCAAGTAAAAACTATTAGATTTGGTCAGCAGGGTGTTTCGGGTTCGCCAAAGAAAAAAGGGGAATCAAAATCCTATGCTGCTCGTCGTCGTTCTTTTAAGGCACGTCACGCAAAAAATATTAGTAAGGGCAAAATGTCCGCTGCGTATTGGGCTGACAGAGTTAAGTGGTAATAAAGTATATTATATTTACTAATAAATAAGTTAAAAATATCAAGGAGATAATTATGTCAATGCATGAAATGAAAAAGGGAAAGAAAATGTCAGGCTCAAAGAAAATGGGCGGTAAAAAAATGAAGCCAGCTAAGAGCATGGGTGGCAAGAAAAAGATGACATCTAAAAAGAAGATGGGATACTAATAGTGGCCGCTAAGAAAAAACCAATGAAGAAGAAGGCACCAGCTGCAAAGGGTAAGGCCGCAGGTCTTACTCCATCTCAACAAAAGCTTCCTCCATTCATTAAGAATGCAATTATGAAGAAGAAAAAGAAGAAGTAATAAAAGCTATATAGTTATTTTCAAGTGCTTAAAAGAAAAAAAATAGGAGAACTACTAAAATGAGCAAAAAAGTAGAGTGGGACATTGTAGTTCCCGTTAAGCAGCCAGCTGATTTAAAGGGCATAAAGCCAGGAAAACTTCCTGAAGCTCTTCTTCGTCCAGTAAAAGGTGGTAAGCTTCACTGGCTCGCCGCAGCCGCTTGGGAGGCTATGGTTGAAGCAGCTAAGGCAGACGGCGTTGAGCTAAAGCCTGTATCTGCCGGTGATACGTATCGCTCCTACGATTCTCAACTTGCAGTTTTCCTACAAAGATATACAAAAAAGCCAAATGGAAATAGCACAAGAACTTTTGAAGGCGTAAAGTGGTATAAAAAAGATGCAAAATTTGCCAGTCTTGCTGCTCCAGGTACCAGTCAACACAACACCGGATTGGCGGTTGATGTTCACACAGCTGGAGAACCAAAGCGTCTAAAATGGCTAATTGCAAACGTACGTAAATTTGGTTTTTCATGGGAAGTTGTTCCAGAAGAACCATGGCATCTTCGTTATACTGAGGGTGACAATCCACCAACTGCAGTAGCAGAGTTTATGGCTAGGAATAATATTCAAAAGCCTTCTGGTCTTGTGGCTCCAGCCGCATCCACCGCAGCGGCTGGAGCCCCTGCCGTTAAAGATGACGGCGGGGATCTTGATCCAGGTGATGGTGGACCAAGAGTGACAAAGCTGCAAGAGGAATTGGCCGAACGTGGTTTTTACAAAGGTAGTCTAGACGGAGATTTTGGCCCCAAAACAGCAAAAGCAGTTGTTGAATTTAAGAAATCAAAAGGCTACGGCTCAGGTCCAAAAGCTGGTAAGCGTGTTTTAGATGATCTTGGAATAGGGCTGTAGTCGTGGAAGCCGTGATCGTAGCTCTTATTGGCGTGGTTGGTTCTGTGTTAGTCGTTCTTGTAGAAAAAGGAAGAAAAGAAAACGCTAGAGACCATGGAGTCGTTGCAGATAAACTAGAGCTTATAAAGAATAGTCTTGAAGATATAGATGAAGATATAGCTCATGTTGAATCTAAATTAGACAATCATTTAAGCGACCACCTAACTGCAACTTTTGGTGGTTTTGATCTAGATGATAAAAAGTTTAAAACGGGAGAAAGAGTAAAAGAAAAAAAGAAAGCAAAGAAACATGGCAGCAAAAAAAGATAAAAAGTGGATTCAAAAAGCAATTAAAAGACCAGGTGCATTCACCAAAAAAGCTAAGGCAGCTGGCAAATCCGTATCTGGTATGGCCGCAGCTGTTACAAAGAATCCAGGTAGATACAGTGCAACAACTGTTCGTCAGGCTAATCTAGCTAAGACCTTGAAAAAGATCAGCAGAAAAAGAAAGAAGAAATAGAAATGGCCTCAAAGAAAAAAATGGTTTGGGACTCGCCCAGTCCTAAGAAAAAGTCAAAAAAACTTTCTTCAAAACAAAAGTCTAGGGCAAAAGCTATGGCAAAAGCAGCTGGTCGTCCGTATCCTAATTTAATAGACAATATGAGGGCAGCAAGAAAAAAGAAATAATCCATGGTATAATATAGACTATGGAAAATGATGGCGTCTTTGATGGCTTTATGCCAGCGATAAGCGATATCACAATTTCTAAGCCCACTGCATCTATAACATCTAATGGGGATCTTATAAATGTTCACTGCGTAACCATAAAGGCAGCGGATAAAGAATATGTTTTTAGTATACAGCCAGGAGACTTACAGAAGTTATACTTCTTAATATTAAAAACTTTAATGTAGAGTGTAAATATGACGATAAGGCTTTATAAAAACGTAGAAATAGGAGAGGTGCCAGAAACTCCTGCTACCCCCTTTACTGCAAAAGAGCCCACCCTGACAGCAACAGAATCTTTAATCAGCTATTCTGTTGGGCTTGGATACGCAATTGGTTATATCCAAGAGCAGGAGGGGCGACTTGTTCAAAATATTGTTCCTGTTCATAAAACTGAATACGAACAGATATCTACTTCATCAAAAGTGCAGCTAGCTCTTCATACGGAAACTGCTTTTCATCCATATAAACCAGATTACGTAATGCTTCTTTGCCTTAGGGGTGATCCAACTGCTGTTACGACCTATGCTGATGTAGATGAAATAGTTTCTTACCTAGACGACGAAACCATTACACACCTACAAAAAGATTGGTATCTTACGGGTGTTGACAAAAGTTTTAGATCAAATGGCGAAGATTACTGTGAGTTTAAATTGCCCGTACTAACAAAAGTTGAAGATGGTTTTAATCTTATATATGACGAAGACTTGATGAAACCTACAACACTTTTCGCAGACGCAGCCTTAGAAAATTTATCAAAGGCAATAGATAAAAGCGTAAAAGAAATAGTTCTTGAGACTGGTGATCTTTTGGTTATAGATAATAACAAAACCATACATGGACGTAAACCATTTCAGCCAAGATACGACGGTACAGATAGATGGGTCCAAAGAATGCTTGTCAGAAAACAAAAGCCGCCAAAAGATCAAATTAAAGATCATGTAATTATAACTAAATTTAAAAAATAAGGAGTAGTCAGATCATGAGACTAGAGACAATCCCAAAAAGTAATGGGATAAAAATTGTAATTGGTACCAGAACATACTTGGGGCCAGATTGGATTCATGTCGACATAGATGAAACACCATTACATTCTTCTGATGGCAGCTGGCATAAAGTAGATATAGTTTGCGATGCCAGAGATATACCGCTACCAGACAATCACGCCGACGTAGTTTTTAGTTCAGAATGCCTTGAGCATTTTCCGTGGAGAGAATATCCAAAAGCCCTAAAAGAATGGTGCAGAATACTTAAGCCAGGTGGAATGATAAGAATAGAAGTTCCAGATTTTCTTGGCGCATGCAGACAAGTTCTCACAATGGATTCGCTTGAGGGAGACAGAGCAATGCAGCAAATATTTTTTGCAGAACAATTAAATCCTCATGATTTTCATTTTGTTGGTTTAACAAGTAGAATGCTGGTTGATGACTTTGAAAAACTTGGTTTTAAAGTTATCGATGTGAAAACCGCCGCAGAGTGGGGATGGCTGAAAGTCGATGCATCAAAGCCCGTAATTCATCAAGACTATTTGCTAAAAGTTGACGCAATTAAATAGTATAATCATTTACTATTAATCTAGCCCAATTATAGCTAGGGGGTATAGCTAAATGGCTAGAGTATCTTTGCGCAAGGGCTGGTTTGCGCTACTCCCACTTTTTCTGATATCCGTAATATCATCTCTTTCTCCGGCAAAAACAACTGCCGC
>Ga0099848_1001220_pt1 | contig 12004 bp, 18 predicted proteins | sample CB_VirMetaG_3_FD_78179 | JGI IMG/M metagenome (GOLD analysis project Ga0099848, IMG submission 78179) | Freshwater to marine saline gradient viral communities from Chesapeake Bay - CB_1508_1S Viral MetaG | ecosystem: Environmental > Aquatic > Marine > Coastal | place: USA: Chesapeake Bay... | reverse complement strand
GCATCCAAGTATTGATTTGCGTCTTGTAACCCATTCTTAAAATCTGTATAATCTACCATATCAGCCCCCGGCTCTTACATCACCACTTGCACTAGTTGCTCTTGGATTACAATGCGGTGGGCCCAACGGAGGACACAGAGCATCTGCAGACGCAGGATCATTTAAAATTATAATTGGTTTGCCGCCTGCACGTGTTCTTCCAGATGTTTCAGTTGCACGAAGGGCGCCCCCACCATGTGTGTTAGGGTCGCCCTCTGTTGAGATAAATCTACCGTTTACTCTTACATTGTTAACTGTTGCACGTGTTTTTGCGCCACATGCTCTACTATCATTGTTTCTGTGTACGAAGTTTGCCATACACGTATTTATAGTATAAGATTGTTCTCCGGCAATGCAGTTGCTAATCCAGTTGTACTTTGCATATAGCCATCAGCAATACCTTTATGTGGTTTGCTTACTGCAACAACTTGAGATTTTGCAATAACAACTGGATCACTAGTATGTGCATCAATACTCATTAACCAAGGAATAAGCATTGCTTTACCATCACGTGGATTAATCGTTAGTACAGTTGGCTTTACTACCTTGAGTTCGCTTCCTGTGTCCACATCAAAACGTGCTACCAATTCTTCTCCTGTACTGAGTTTAATTGTAACAACGTCACTTTTTTTAAAGTTTGAAATTACTAACATTTAATGTTATTTCTCCTATAAGTTCACGAACAGTATCAGGTTGCAATCGTGTTAGTGCCATACCACCACCCTCGATTAATAGTTTGCCGTTATGATAAATCTGTGGCATTGTCCGGTGCCCTTCTGCTAAAAGAAATTCTCTTGCTTCTGGGTTTTCTGTAATATCAATTACTTCAAAACTAAACTCGTGCTTTTCGAGATACTGTTTAGCCATTGTACAATAAGGACAATTGGGTTTACTGTATAGTGTAATCATAAACTAAATCCTTTAAATGTGTCTTCAGTTACATCCTGTTTAGTTCCACCGTTGATATATGATGTTATTTCTGTTTCTTGCGGCGCCACTTGTACTTCTGCACCTGCAATCCATTTTTGTGTCCATGGAAGTGGATTATTTGTTTGGTTATATATCTTTGGAAGACCTGCATTTTGCATACGCTTCATTGCAATATGTTCAATATAATCGCACAGTAGTTCACAATTTAGTCCAAGCATAGATCCATCTTTGAACAAATATCTAGCCCACATCTTTTCTTGATCTACTGCATCGGTGAACATTTTGATGCATTCTTCTTCTGTTTCTTTCGCAATTTCTGCAAAAACAGGGTCATCTTTTTTAAGGGTTTTAAGAAGTAGTTGTGTACTGCCAAGATGCAGGTTCTCATCACGAGCAATAAATTTAATAATCTTAGCATTGCCCTCCATCTTTTTAAGTCCAGCAAATGCCCAACTACATGCAAATGAAACATAAAAACGTACACCTTCCAAAATGTTAACACTCATAATAGCAAGCCACAGTTTCTTTTTAAGATCACGCAAGTCAACTACCACTTTTTTACCATTAACTGTGTGCGTTCCTTCTCCTAAAAGATTATAGTACATTGCACCTTCAATTAGCTCGTCATAATAACGGCTAATATCTCCTGCACATTCTACAATTTCTGGAATGTCCATGAGCTCATCAAAAATTTTACTTGGATCACTATACACATTACGAATAATATGTGTATAACTGCGGCTGTGAATAGTTTCACTAAATGTCCAAGTAATAATCCAATTTTCTAATTCTGGCAAGCTAACAATACCACCAAATGCTTCAACTGGGGCTCGGCCTTGAACACTGTCAAGTAGGATTTGGCGCTTTAAATTTGATGTAAAAATGTGTTGCTCGTGTGGTGTTAAATTTTTAAAATCTTTTCCATCACGATATGTGTCTACTTCTTCCGGACGCCAGAAAAATCCCAATTGCTTATCAGTAAACTTATCAAAACTAGGATACTTCATTGTATCATAGCGTTGAATAGTAACGCCACCTGATGGATCAAGAAACGCTAAGTTGTTTGCCTGATTGCTTTTATTTGTTGTATCGAATACTGACATTAAGTTTTCCTTTAAATGACGCAGCTTTCACACGCTTCGTCTTCTCCAATTATAATATGATCGTCGATGCTTATATTAACACTTTGTTCGAGTTTGTCAACATCGACTTCGCCCGCTCCATCATATGTGTTAAAATAATATAATTGCTTTCCGCCATATTTGTAAAACATCATCAAGTGTTGTAACATACTACTCATAGGAATTTTTTCATCTGAGAAGTGCTGTGGATTATAGCTAGTGTTAACCGATATGCCTTGGTCAATATATTTCTGCAAGACAGCCATAATCTTTAAATATCCTTCAGGTGATGTCTGATCCCATAGTAGTTCATATTTGTTTTTAAGATGATGAATACCTGGTACTACCTGCTTTAGAACACCATGCTTTGATTGTTTAACACTTACAAGACTACGTGGTGGCTCAATGCCGTTGGTTGCATTGCTGATTTGTGCGCTGGTTTCTGCAGGCATAAGAGCCATTAGTGTGCTGTTACGAATACCCGTTTCTTGCAACATGCCACGTAACCCGTCCCAATTCATACGCTCGATATGTGGCACTAATTCATCAACATCTTTCTTGTAAGTATCAATTGGTAGTATACCGTCACTGTATTTTGTTTGTTCATTCCACAAACATGCACCTTGCTCTTGCGCAATTTCTGCACTTGCTTTAATTAGATAGTAACTCCAAGCTTCTGCGTATTCGTCAATCATTTTTAAATTTGGATTACTATATGTCATACCATTTTTAGCCATCCAATATGCAAGATTAATAATACCAATACCTAGCGGGCGGCGTCCCATTGTGGCGTTGTATGCTGCTTTAACAGGATAATCTTGATAGCTTAGAAGTGCATCAAGTCCACGTACTGCTAAACGACACATTTTTTCAAAGTCACTAGGTTTCTTAACATTGCCCCAATTAATAGCACTTAGTGTGCAAAGTGCGATCTCTCCGTCCTCATCATTAAAATCATTGAGTGGTTTGGTTGGCAAATCAATTTCACAACATAGATTACTCTGACGCACGGGCGCCACATCTGGTTTAAATGAGCTGTGTGAGTTGGCATTATCAACATTCATTAGATAGATACGGCCTGTATCTTTGCGTTCGCCCATGAATTGACTAAACAAATCAAGTGCCTTGACAGTTTTTTTACGTAAACGTGTGTTGCGTTCTGCACGTTCATATAGTTCTTTAAACTTGTCTTGATCTGCAAAAAATGCTTCATATAGACCTGGAACATCGCTCGGTGAGAACAGTGTAATATCGCCACCTTGAATAAGACGTTCATACATTAACTTGTTAAACTGCACACCATAGTCCATGTGACGAACACGATTATCTTCGACGCCTTTGTTGTTTTTCAGTACAAGAAGGTCTTCAACTTCTAAATGCCAAATTGGATAGTAAAGTGTTGCGGCACCATTACGGACACCGCCTTGACTACAACTACGTGTTGCTGCTTGAAACATTTTATAAAAAGGAACAACGCCTGTGTGATACGCATCACCTTTACGGATTGGAGAGCCAAGTGCACGAATACTACCAGCGCCAATTCCAATACCTGCTTTTTGACTTACATACTTTACAATGCTGCTAGTAGTAGCGTTAATACTATCAAGACTATCGCCAGTTTCAATAAGAACGCAACTGCTAAACTGACGCTGAGGAGTACGAACCCCGGCCATAACAGGAGTAGGAAGACTAATGTCAAAATTGCTAACAGCATCATAGTATTCCTTCACCCAACGTAGTCGTGTTTCTTTTGGATAACTACCAAACAATGTTGCAGCAATCAACATATATGCAACTTGTGGTGTTTCTTTGATTTCATTTGTAACCCGATTTTGTACAAGATACTTACCACGCCATTGCTCCATTGCAGCATAGGTAAAGCTTTCATCACGTTCGTGCTTGATATAATCGTTCAGTTCTGCCCAGTCGTCTTCACTGTAAATTTTTAATAATTCAGGGTCATACCAACCGTCTTCAACATTACGTTTAATAATATCAATTAGCGGCCATGGTTCAAAACTATTGTACACTTGTTTACGTAGATGGTAAACAATAAGTCTACCAGCTACCCATTGATAGTTTGGCGAATCTTCACTGATTAACTCACTAGCACTTTTGATTAAGGTTTCTTGAATATCATTACTGGTAATACCATTGTAGAAGTGTAAATGACTTTTAATTTCAACTTGACTAGGACTTACTCCATTAATTCCATCACATGCATAAAAAACTACTCTATGCAACTTGTCTAAATTAATTGCTTCTTTATTGCCATTCCTTTTAATTACCTGAATGTTACTCATTTATGTTTCCTTAAAATAATATATATACTAGCCGTTAACATAGTTGCTACGGATTTTTTATTTTATAATGTTTTTAATTTCTTGACGGTAACTGATGCTACAGTCTTTTGCTGGTAATGTACTTATAATACCACGTTCAAAGTTAAGCAAGTGTTTATTGTTGATCAGTACACATAATCTTTGAAAACTTTCACCAAGGCATGTTACATAAAGTAGTTCATTGGGTATTTTTGTATTTGCATAATAGATAGTATAACTCATGCCCAATGCCAGACTGTTTTCACAAAAATCTCCTTGATGTAACATTTCCCATGGTGTTGGCCACTGGCTGCTGTCAACTGGGTCAATAGCCATATTAACAAGAGGGGCACTTTGCCACCAATTTATAACAACATTACATACTTCTATAATATTATTTGTGTCAAGACTTTCACGAAATTCTCGCCACATAGATAAACGTTTACTGGGCGATTCATACCACGCCCTGTGATTTAATTGCTGTTCCAAAGTTGATACGTATATTTAAATGTTGCAATTGCGTTGTCATTGTCAGTGTATTGTAATTTCATAGTATTTGCAACACTAATGTCTACGTTAAACACAATGTCAACAACAGAAGTTTGGGTGTAATTGTCATCAAACATAGTAGTACTTGCGCTGGTGTCAACCCCAAACCGCAGCTGGCCAGCACGAACACCATTTGTTGATTCCAATGTATAATCCATAATTACTACATTATAGACTGATGTGTCAACCGAAAATCCAGTGTCAGCTAAGTTGCCGTTTGCTGCTAAAGAAATACTATTTGGTACTGTTGCATAACGAACTAAATCAACTTCACTGTTAAACAATGCAGTAATAACAACACCAGAACCTGGAGGAGTGGCAAAAGTAAGTGTAGTGCCTACAATGCTATAATCACTAGTGTTAACTTGTGTACCATCTAAAAATATTCCCTTGACATTATTTGAAACTAATGTTGTAGGAACAACATATGAGAGTTTTACACCATTACCAGTACCTACATTGATTTGGCTGTTACCAATAAACAATCTTTGATTGTCCAAAGCGTAGCCAAATTCTCCTGCATCTAGTAATGGAAGGTCTGAAAAATTACCTTGTCTAACTTTAATTTTACTTATACGTGTATCTGCCATTATAATTTCCTCTATAACATATTTATGTTAAATCATAGTACTCTGCAACCCTCAGCGCCCATTTTTCTTCCCATTCTTTAAACTCTTTTGCTTCTACTTCAAACAGTTGCCACTCGCAATCTCGACTACACATAAAAATGGCAATGTTTTCGATTGTAGTGCCGTACAGTTCGTTATGTGCCATACCGTATGCTGCACCTTGCATAAAATAATCTTCAATCCATTCACGCTTTTTAGGCTTGTTCGTTTGCTTAAAATCCATAATTGTTGGCTTGCCTTTGTACACACCAACCAAGTCAGTCGTGCCTGCATACAAGCCCGGATAGCATAAGTTTACTTCGCTACCCCATACTTCATCCAAGTATGGTTCTACGTTTTGTTTTACAGTATCAGCCATCATGCGGCTTTGTATTGTACTTTCACCAATATACTCTTCGTTTTTGACCCACGCTTCTAACATGTTGTGCATCTGTGTGCCAACGTTTGCTGCTTCAGAAGTGATAATTTGAGCTTCAGCTTCTCCAACACGCTTTCGCCAATTGTCGAGTGCTTCACGTTTTTCTTTTGGTTTCGTTTTATCAAGAATAGTAGTAACACTGGGCACAGGTTCGCCATACGGATTTTCGTACAGCCTTTTGCCGTTTACACTTTTTCTTTTAAATTCTTGATAGGGATAAGGAGGGTTTATAGTTAGCATCTATATAATATAACACAATATTACATATATGTCAATAGTTGACTACCCATTTGAACGTTTTATTTGTTAAACTATTTGTTTGACGTTGAATATCATATCCAAGGTTAGTAAAGTAACTAACTATTTCATTCATCTCATCTGTGATGCACGGATCGGTCACAGATCCTTGCCAGACGTTAAAATAATTTACACTAGCAGGATTTGTTGCTGTTTTTGTTTCAGCAGTGATACCCAGTGCAGCATTTGCGGTTCCTGCACCAATTGTTACACTCCAACTTGATGCTGCTGGTGCAGTGTATGTTATTACAAGATAATTTGTTGCATTTTTACTTGCCACAACTCCACTAACACCAGCATCATTAATGTCTGCAATAATGCTGTTCAAGTTAGTCCCAGTTGTGCCCAATGTTATTGTTGATCCAGCAATGATAACTGTTTGACCAACACTAACTGTGGGATTTTGTATAGTACCAGTAATAGTTATAGTTGCAGTACTTTGTGTCATTGTAGTTCCAGTAATTGTAACCGAACATTCGCTATTGGCAGATGCCGTTATGATTTGTTTCATAATTGCATACTGTTCTTCAAATATCACAAGATCATTGCGCCTGTTCTGATTAGCCTGTTGTGCATTAATACCGAAACTCATAGTTTCCTATCCTTTTTGGTAAGTTGTTTTGATGCCATTTTGCTAACAGTGTCGTCATTCTCTTCATCTGCATCCGGGGGCAAGGCATTAGTAAGTATAATTTCTTTTTCATTAGCAGAGCCAACAGCATCAATAGTGTTTAACAACTCAATCAAACTACTCATGTCAATAAAATATCCACCTGCTTCTAGTTTAGCTAGAAGTGCACTAGTGTTTAATTTAGTGATGCCACGTGCTTTAGCTCTAACAACAAGTTCTTCGATACCGTTAAGAACATAACTTTGGCCTTCATGTAGTAGTTCGGCTGCTCTCATTATCTGAACTCAGCCATTAATTTTTTATATTGTTCTTTTGAAAGCTTTTGCTCTTTTACCATCTCTAGAACTTTCTTTTTAGCTGCCAAGATACGCTGCTCTTTAACAGCAATTCTTTCCATAGCATCAAGGCTTTCTGCTTTTAATTCACGGCCTGTTGTGTTGGGCTCTCCTGCCGCTGCTGAATCACCTTCAAAGTCATCACCCATCTCTGGCTCTGCGCTCATGTCCATACCCATTGGCGTTGGTGCAGGTGCGGCAGGTGCTTCACCACGTGCTGCTAGTGTTGCATTTTCTAATGATTCTTTTGCCATCTTTGCTTGGTCTAACAACCCTGCCAATGCTGCATCTGCTGCACTGTTGTATGCTTCTGCCTGCTCAAACCCAACTTGCTCTTTCATTGCATCAACAATTGGCATTAGTTTCTGCACTTGCATTTCTGCTAGGTTTTCAACCATTTTTTGTAGTTCATCAACTAACTCTTGTGCTGCTAACATAACTTCAGCCTGTTCTAGGTCTGTTGCTTCTTTAATTTGTTTTTTCATAGGTTTTCCATCTGTGCGGTTTGGTGCAACTTCTTTAATATATGTTCTTAGTGAATGTGAAATTAAGTTTAGTTTATTGTACTGTGGGTTTTCCCAATACACTAAATCACTTTCTTTAATTTGTGTTATTTTTGCATTAGTTGCACTTAGCATACGTTCTAATGCATTGGTGCTCATTTCGCTGACATTGATATTATGACCAAACGTGTTTGCTAGTACACGATTGATCTTGTCTACGCTATGAGCTGCTGAGTTTAAATCGTTTAAATACATTTTTTTATTCCCCGTTATATATTATATTTATAGTCTTTTCATTATTTTACGCTTGGCTTCTGCGATTCTAACTTTTGCAGCATCAGCTTTGGCAATAGAAATATCTTCATTGATGCCACGGCGTGCTCTAGTTTGATGAGTCCATACTTCGTATAATGCATTTGAGTAATCAATGTCGTATTTTTCTAAATCTTCTATACCATTTTTACCAGTCATATATTTTTTAACAATTCCCATTGCAGTTTCAAATAACGCTAGTTCTCGATGTATAATTTTGTTTGTGCTGTTTTCTACAATATTATAAAAACGTTTTTCTCTGCCAGCAAACTCATTCAAAATAATGTCAATACGATAATTTTGTACTGTGACACTTTTTTCGTCAATTTTACTTGTCATTGCTACTTGTAAATCAACATCATGTTCAGCAGCTTCTAATAAATCAGTTTGAGCAACTTCTACTTTTTTACTAAGTGATGTAGGACTAACTTGTTGCAGCCTGTGTAAGATGTCATACATTGAATTTTTCTCAGTGTTCATTATACTTTTCCATATTTGTTAATGTTAAGTTTATAGCCTGCGCCGCCGCCGTTTACAACCTTGTCTAACACCCCACGTGATACCAAGTTTTGTGCAATATACGATTCTCTTTCATTTAAATCTTTTTTCTCTAAAATAATATCTTCAGTAAAATACTGGTCCAAAAATTCACTTTCTCTTATATTAATCCATGTAGGAAAACCGCCTTTGGTTATCAATGCTCTCATTGTTGTTCTCCTTGCGCTGGACTACTTGGAGCCTGTGGTTGCAATAGTCTTGCCGGAATGCCTGTTGGCGCTACTCGCTTGCGCTTCTGACTTCTATATGAATGCTGTTGTGCGATATTTGCCTCTCTATTAGAGTCTTCTGCTCGAGAATTGGCACGAATATTTTGGTTGGTTTGAGTAGCCATAGCTGACCTTGCCATCGCTGTACCACGTGTCAACCCATATCCAGCTTCAATAATATCATTTACTTTCATATCACATTACCTTGTTTAAACGCTGCACTGCTTTACTTGCTGGATTAAACTTTTTAGTACGCTGTGCTCTTTTTTGCATACGTCCGCCTATACGTGCTTTTGTTTTTTTAAGTGTCATGCGCTTTTTAATATCAATTGGCTTGCTACATTGACTAGGGTTGCTCACGACTCTACCAGCTCGTTGTCCAACAGAACAACGAAATTTGCGAGAAATTTTATTTCCTTTACGAGCCCATACAAGTTGTGCTTCCACAACAGGCTTTTCTGATGTAAATTCATTCAAGTTCATAAAGTTATTTATCGGAAAAGTTTTATGTCATTAACAGCGTAACAATAACTGTTAATACACCGGCGATGATGGTACCACCTGTGCCCATCATAATTTTATTTGTGGTATTTTGGGCTTTTATCATATCTTCTCGTAAACGCCCAAATTCTCTTATGTTGTCTTCTCTCATTTGGACAACCGATTTTTCAATGCTATCTAGTCTAGTTTCTATGTTGTTTACCTTTGCTTCCAATACACGATACCTTTCGGCACACAGGTCAACGTGTGCTTCCAAATTTGTACGCTAATCTGCGTAGTTGCAATAGTAGTTACGGACATAGATTCACTCGTCTACGGCTTAAATGCTTACTAGCATCGTGTTGGTAGGAGCCTTGGTATGTTTGCCTTAAATGTGTGCCAGGAAACAGACGTTATATAAAATATTTTCTCTGTTACATAACTATTTATCTAAGATTCAATTTTATTAAAATATACGTTTACCAGTTCTACGTTTTTTGTTTCAAAGGTTGAAGTTAAAAAATTAACAGTTTCGTTTAAATATGGAGTAAATGCTACACCTTCAAAATCTGATTTTAAAAAATGTACTGGATCATTGTCTTGTTCATATATTTTACTATGCTCTACTTCAAAATAAAATTTCCATACTGTATGTAGTCCCTTAAACTGATTTCCAAAGTGGTATTCAACAAGATCTTGTGCTTCTAACTTTTTTACAGAGTATTCTAGGGGTTGACTGCGTAAACCAATCAATTGTATAAATGTATTTAAATTTTGTTGTTGGTTATACTCTTGTGTATTAGTGGATCTTGAATTAGTGTTTTTACTGTTTGTGATATCTACTAAAGTATAAGCAATGTATTTTTCAGTCAAACGTCACCTTTCAATAGGTTTTCCACGGACCAAGCTTCTACCAAATTCTCTGCCCATTGCAAATCCCGCAGCGCCACCAGCTGCTGCCATTGCAGCTCTTGCTGCTATTTTTTTAGCAACTGTTGCCTTTTCTGCATTGTCTGCACCAATTAAGATATAATTGTTTGCTTTTGAGTAACTTAGTAGCGGAGGATATAACTCACTTCTAATAGCATTTGTTCTGTAATATTGTAGTAAACGAGTGTTTACTAGTCTACGTTGACTGTGGCTCAACTTTGACCAATCAACTCCCAATCTACGCAAACTTTTATAATTTGTTTCTTGAATTTTAAGAGCACGCTCTAATTTCATAAACAGTCCACGTGCCTGAGGAGTTGGGTTTCCTTTTGCTACTTGACGCAAGTATGCTTTAAGTTCTTCTTCTGGAAGTTTTACTTGATTGTCGTTTGACAATTTGTGCAATGCCTGATATAAATCTGTTCCGCTTTGTTTATAATTTTTAAATTGATTGTTTTCAATAGTACGTTTAGCATAAGCCTGTGCTAGCGATTTTGTTTCTTCATCATTGTTTAAGATATGCATAGATAAAAGATTTAAAAATGCAAAGTCTGCTACATCACCCAAATCACTTGCTTCAAGTTGTTTACGAGTACGATACATTCGACTTTCAGTCAAGTCGCCCACAAAGCTAAATTTTGGAGATGCGTCAATGCTATGACCTCCTTCAATTGCTGCCCATTGTTTTGCTGTGTACTTTTGTTCCATATTGTTATTTACCTTATGCAAAGTTTGCTGCACTAAATTCTAAACGGTCTACAATCTTCATTGCTCCGCCGTCACTGCCCACAACAACAAATCCTTCTGGGTCTGTTACTTTGAATGATCCGTCTGGTTGTTCAATAAAGCTATCAATTGCTCTTATTTGACGCATCTTGCGTTGGAACATCATCTTAATATGATCAGCTAACAAGTATGCTTTGTAAATACCAGCAATATTTTGTACATTGGCATCCAACACTTCCATTACTTGTTGCAGTTGCGCTTGTTTATTTTCACGACCTTTGTCTGACTTTAATCCCTCGATTGCTTTTGCAAACTTTTGTTCAACTCTGATTATAAATTCTTTTGCGAATTTCATAGGATTTTGTTCAAGTGGTTGACCACTTCTGATCGGAGTATTGGCGTGTGCTTTTAATTCTGTTATAAGGTCTATCGGAAGTTGTTTGTTTAATACTTCAAATTGTTTAACGTTATTGCCTAGGTTTGATAAATTTTTAATTTCCTGACTAATTTGCGCAACTTCGTCTTCTGAGAATGAAACTTGTTTACTAACATTTTTAATTGTGGCATCAGTAAACCAAACATTTCTACTTGGCTTTAATTTGTCTGCAGTAAATCCAAAATTAGCACTCATTGTTGCAACACTGTCTCCAGTATATTCTGTGTGAAACACAATGCCCATTTGTGAACTTAATATTTGTCTACCAACATCACTTGACGCTGGCATTGTGTATGTAATTGTGTTGGGCTTAAATGCAACAGCCTGTTGGCCATCAATTTGGACCATTCTAAGATCAGGGCGTGTGTATAACATGTCACCCTGTAGTACACCAGTAATGCCTAGTTCCGGTAAGTATTGTAATGCATAGCGTAGTTTTTCACGCAATCCTTCTTTGCTAACGTTTTCTCCATTTTTGGTAACATCACCATGGTTTGTTTCAATGTCATCCATGCTTTTGTTTAGTTTTGCGTTTTTAGCAAAAACACCTTTGGTGCCCACAAAAAATTGTCCATCACTT
>Ga0099848_1001218_pt1 | contig 12012 bp, 13 predicted proteins | sample CB_VirMetaG_3_FD_78179 | JGI IMG/M metagenome (GOLD analysis project Ga0099848, IMG submission 78179) | Freshwater to marine saline gradient viral communities from Chesapeake Bay - CB_1508_1S Viral MetaG | ecosystem: Environmental > Aquatic > Marine > Coastal | place: USA: Chesapeake Bay... | reverse complement strand
CACCCAGAAGATATTTATAAGGCACAAATACGGTCCATACTGGTCAATGACTATGAGTTTGTGAAACTGAGCAACTTCCTGAACGCTCCTGCCATCATTACCTATAGGCAGTGGAAGAAGGGGGAGTTAGGCGCAAGAACAAGAAGCAAAGACTTGCTGAAATATATTAGGCCAGAGTTCCATCAGGAGGCGGCATTATGAAACTGGTAAAGAAAGAGCCACAGTATCCAGTGGCAGATAAGTTTGTGGACGACCTGCTCACAGAAGTGGCGGGTATGTCTGATGACGAGAAGATTGATTTCATTGAGGGGCTAAAGGCTCGTTTGGATGAGATGCACCCACTCGCAGAGCAACCCATCAACAGAGTGCGTTGGGTAGATGTGGAAGAAGTGCAGGCAAACGATTACAACCCCAACTCAGTGGCAGGTAACGAGATGCACCTGCTCTATACCTCTATTCTCCATGACGGCTATACACAGCCAGTGGTCACCATCTATGACGAGAAGATTGGCAAGTATGTAATCATTGATGGGTTCCACAGGTATTTCACCTGCAAGAGCAACCAAGACATCCGTGACCGTAATAAGGGGCGGTTGCCTATCGTTGTATTGCAGAAGAACATCAATGAACGCATGGCGGCTACCGTTAGACACAATAGAGCCAGAGGCCGACACTCAGTTGGTGGTATGAGCAACATGGTATTCCAGATGCTTGATAACGGTTGGGCAGATGACGAGATATGCAATCACTTGGGTATGGAACCCGATGAACTACTGCGGTTGAAGCACATTACAGGCTTCAGCAAGTTATTTGAGAATGTCGAGTATTCAAAGGCATGGACAACTAAGAAACAACTGCTACTCAAGAAGAAGCAGAAAGAACTAGAAAGCGATACTAACTGAGATAAAATGATAACGAAGATATGGCGAAGAAACTTACAGACGAATTGAGACAAGTGATACGGGACGAGTTTGTCCACGGTTACACCAATGAGGATGGGCAACGGCTTTTCCCCACGGTGGATGCGCTTGTCAAAAGGCATGATGTAGCCAGAGCCACGCTTTATCGTTGGGTGGAAAAAGAGGACTGGCAGAAGCAAAAAAACCATGTCCAGACTGAACTTGAGACCAAAATGGATGCAGAACGCCTACAGCGTATGGTCGATGAAGGTAAGCGGTTAGACGACCGTTCTTTGGCTATCGCACAGGGTATGCTTCAGAAGGTTGCCCGTAGGCTACAAAAGAGTTTCAAGGATGAGGAGGAGAACCCAAGAACAGGTGGGATTCCTAATGATGAATTAACCAAGTTGTCTCAAATAGCCATGAACGCCCAGAAGATAGGTAAATTGGCTCTTGGACAAGCACAGGAGATAAGCAAAGTAAGTGCAGATGTCAGCAATCCAGAAGCCTTCAGAGAGATTCTTGAGCAATTGGATGAAATTGCAGAAGCAAGGTCATCACGCTACAAGCACACTCTACAATAATTGGCTGAACACAGCGAGGGATAGCCAGATAACTCCGACCCAAAAGCAATATGGGGACTGGAGCGTATGGCTTATTCTGGCGGGCCGTGGTTGGGGCAAGACGCACACAGGGGCTATGGATACGGTCATGTATGCCCTTAGAAACCCAGAGGTTCAGGTTGCTGTGGTCGTGCCTACCTTCGGAGACATCCGCCGTGTCGCGTTTGGTGGTGTGTCGGGTATCTTGAAGTGGCTACCCCCAGAATGCCTAATGCAAGGGCGGGGCAGGGGCTACAACTCCACAGCATCCGAGATTACCCTATATAACGGCTCTAAGATTATGGGCTTCAGTGCTACAGAGCCAGACCGTTTGCGTGGACCGCAGTTTCACAGAGCGTGGTGCGATGAGATTGCCGCATGGCGATACCCAGATACATTTGACCAATTGATGTTTGGTCTGCGCCTTGGGGAAAACCCTCAGTGCGTTATTACAACGACACCAAAGCCCAATCAGATTATTCGTAACCTCATGAACAGAACAGGCACGGTTGTCACCCGTGGTTCTACCTTTGAGAACGCAGACAACCTTGCGCCCGCCGCCATTCAGCAACTAAAAGAGAAATACGAGAACACCCGATTGGGCCGTCAAGAACTCTATGCTGAAGTATTAGATGACACAGAAGGGGCGTTATGGAGTTATAATGGTATTGATGAGACAAGGGTGGCTAAAGAAGCAGTCCCAGATTTGCAACGGGTTATCGTAGCGGTAGACCCCGCAGTGACAAGCCATAGCGAATCTGATGAGACGGGCATAATCGTTGCAGGCCGTGGCGTAGATGGAAGATATTATGTCCTAGAGGATGCTTCTGGTAGAATGTCACCAGACGGTTGGGGGCGTAAGGCAGTGGACTGTTACTTCAATTGGCAGGCCGACAGAATTGTAGCCGAAGTAAATAATGGTGGCGATTTAGTCGAAAGACTGATAAGAAGTATAGACAATAGTGTGCCATATACACCCGTGAACGCTTCAAGAGGTAAATTGACTAGAGCAGAACCTATTGCGGCGTTGTATGAACAGAAGAAGGTCAGTCATGCGGGGGTATTCGCGGAAGTGGAAGACCAGATGACGACATATACAGGCGGGAGTGGTAAGTCACCAGATAGATTAGATGCCTTAGTTTGGGCGTTGACAGAACTTAGCCAATCCAGTGGGACGGCGTTTTGGAGAATAAGTTAATGGGCATCTTAGATAACATCACTGGATTCTTTGGGCGAAAAGAACAAGAACAGCCTTCCACTGAACGAAAAGAAGCACCGCAGGTTGTGCTTCAGACTACCTACGGCTCCCACAAAAGAAATGATAAATATGAAGCCTATGCAAAAGAGGGCTATCAATATAACGCAGTCGTTTATCGGTGCGTCAATGAAATTGCAAACGGTGCGGCAAGCATCCCATTCAAAGTATTCCAAGGAGATACGCAACTAGAGCGTCATCCCCTTATCAGTCTCTTAGACCGCCCCAATCCCCTACAAGCAGGCGTTGAATATTTCCAAGGTCTGTATTCGTATCTACTCCTCTCTGGAAACAGTTACGCAATCCGTAACGATGTAGCGGGCGTTCCGAGGGAGATGCACTTGCTACGGCCTGACCGTATTCGTGTTAAGCCTAGCAAGACATCTATCCCAGAGGCGTATGAGTATGTGATTGGCGGGCAGGTAGTGAAGGTATATCCTGCTGACCCACTTACAGGCATATCAGAGGTTAAGCATTTCAAATTCTTCAACCCGCTAGATGACTACATGGGCATGAGTCCATTGATGGCGGCGGCTGTAGATATTGACCAACACAATGCCATTGCGAACCACAACATCAGCCTCTTGAATAATGGGGCGCGACCAAGTGGCGCAATCGTGTTTAAGCCACAGAATGACCGTGGCATACCAATGCAATTGACTGATTCACAGCGTCAGCAACTCAATGAAGATTTACGCAACAGGTTCACAGGACCTAGCAACAGTGGTCGACCCGTATTGCTTGAGGGTGACTTTGATTGGAAGGAAATGGGCCTGTCTCCACGAGACATGGACTTCCTGCAAAACAAAAACATGGCGGCTAAAGACATTGCTCTTTGCTTTGGCGTTCCTAGCCAATTGGTAGGCATCCCAGATGCACAGACCTACGCCAATGTCCAAGAGGCCCGCCTAGCACTATATGAAGAAACAATCATTCCACTAGCAAAGCGTGTTGAAAGTGATTTGAACGAATGGCTTGCGCCGCTATTTGGGGACGAGGTTTACATTCAATATGACATTGATGCCATCCCTGCCATGACAGAGCGCAGAAGGAGAGTGTATGAAAATGTTACCAGTGCAGTCCGTGAAGGCATTATCTCGCGTAATGAAGCGAGAGAAAGACTTGGCCTTGAACCTATACAGGGTGGTGATGATGTATTTATTGCCGCGAACCTATTCCCACTTGGGTCAGCAGGCGTTGCGCCAGATGAGGGTATCTCTCCTGATGACGCAGGCAAGATGGCTTATGGTGAAGGTCAGATTAAAGATGAACATGACCCTCGTTTTGGCGGGGGTGAAGATGTCTTTGAGACGGTGGATGAGGCAGAGGAAAGAGCGGAAGAATTGGGTTGTGAAGGACACCATACGGTAAGCGGCCCAGACGGTGACTTCCATATGCCTTGCGAAAGTCATGCAATTTGGATGCGAGTGACAGGCAGGGAGAAAGATGAGGGCAACGAGGACGCGAAAGCAGAAAGTGATGTTGATACTACGCCCACCAATCAAATGGCTGAAGAAGCGCGTCAAGGCTTGGAGTTACGGAAAGAATTCAACAGGGGCGGGACGATGGTAGGTGTTGCCCGTGCTGTTCAACTGAGCAACAGGGAGCGTCTATCGCCCAATACGGTGCGCCGAATGAAATCTTATTTTGCCCGTCATGAAGTAGACAAGCAGGCAGAAGGTTTCCGCCGTGGTGAAGAAGGCTATCCAAGTGCAGGGTTGATTGCGTGGAAATTGTGGGGAGGTGACGCGGGACAGCGTTGGGCTAACCGCAAAGTAGACGAACTAGAAGAAGCCCGCACTAAAGAGATGGATGTGTGGGACATTATGATTCCGTGTTGTGACGATTGTGAACCGTTACCTCATGGAGATGTAGATGTTAAAGCCCCCGTCAGCGAAACAATTAAGAACGCACTCAAAGAAAAGATTAAAGAGCATAACGACAAGCATGGCTTTGATAAGTCTAAGCGTGTTACTCAACGGATGCTTGAAGCCGTGTTCAACAGAGGGGTGGGTGCATACCGAACCAACCCTGAAAGTGTGCGTCCAAATGTAATGTCTCCAGAGCAATGGGGCTTGGCGCGAGTTAATGCTTTCTTGTTTGCCGTGCGGACAGGAGGCTTTAGAAGCGGGCGGTTTGACACTGACCTACTACCTGAAGGCCATCCAATGAGAACGGGAGACTAAGATGCCATTAGAAAGCAAATACGCTTTACAAATCAGACGAGATAAATGGCAAGAGAAGGGCCTGTTCAAGTTTGGCTTCAATACCGTAGGCTCTACCGAAGAAACCATTTGGGATGGTGGCGGTATCTACGGATACCCATCTAGTGCAGTGGTCATGACAGTTACATCTGCGGCGGGTGCTACAGATGCAGGCGTTAAGATTACGGTGCAGGGCTTAGACCAGAATTGGGCTATGGCAAGCGAGGAAGTGACCTTAGATGCTTCTGGCACGGTTACAACCTCAACGACCTTTATTCGCGTTTACAGGGCCTTTGTAAGCGGCCCCAATGTGATTACTGGCGCGGTTACCATATCCAATAGCGGCACAGATTACGCAAAGATACAAACAGGCGAGAACCAAACTCTAATGACAGTGTGGACTGTTCCTGCGGGATATACGGCTTACATCCAAGAGGGTTACATTGGTTCAGGCACGGCACAGTCAAACAAATACGCAACGGCACGGATTGTTACTCGACAGACAGGCGGCGTATTCAGAACGCAGTTTAAGGCGACACTCCACAATCAAACAGTAAAGGTTGACTTGGGGCTTCCGATTGTTTGCCCTGAGAAAACAGATATTGAGGTGCGGGCAAAGACCAGTAGTGGGGATGATGATATATCCGCCACCCTAGCAATCTTATATGTGAAGGATGATTGATGGGATTACCTGCTCGTAAACAACAAGGAGTTACCATATCTGCCCGTAAGGAAGTTATTGAGCAGAACAGGGTCCGCATTGGCTATGAGCGCAAGTTACGCCTTCAATTGATTACCGTTTTCGCAGAATATGGAGCAGAGGCACAGCAAGAATATGAACTGCGTCAACAAATAACCATTTCAGGCCGAAGTATTGATATAAAATTAAGAAAGGTATTAGAGCCACATTACAGGTCGGTGATTGATGAATTTGGTTTGCGTATCCTTCAATACCGCAAGCAGGAAAGCCAGTTTGAGACGCTTATCAGGCGGTATTTAACTGAATATGGTGCAATTGCTATTACCAACATTGCAAACACCACGAGGGCGCGTATTTCGCGGCTTATAGTGGCAGGAGAAGCAGAGGGTAAGGGCGTTGCAGTAATAGCGGCAGAGATATTTGAGGCAATGCGTGGTGGCTTCACTAAAATCCGAGCGGCAACCATAGCAAGAACTGAAACACACAATGCGGCAAGTTATGCGAATCATGAAGTGGCAAAAACACTTAATATTCCTCAATTGCAAAAGCAGTGGGTTGCAGTTAATGACCCCCGAACCCGTGGGCATCATACGGTCATGAACGGGGTCAGAGTCCCAATGGATGAGGACTTTTTAGTGCCATACGATGGTATTGAGTATCGAATGAGCAGGCCCGCTGACCCAAGAGGGGGTGCGGCTAATGTTATAAATTGTCGATGTGCGTTAATTTATGTATCGCCTGAAGATGATGTTATTGATACTTAATGTTGTCAGATATGGTTTATGAGTATATGATGTGGGAAGCGATAGGAGATATAAATGCCGATTCCTAAACCCTCAGTAGGGGAGAGAGAAGAAGATTTTATGTCGAGATGTATGGACAACGATTCTATGCAGGCTGAGTATGCTGACCAATCCCAAAGGGGTGCGGTATGTCTCAGCAGTTTCCGAAGCGATAAAAAGGAGGCTGAGATGACCGATATTAACCAAGAGGAAGTCATTGCTGACGATGGCTTTGAGGATTACGAGCAGGATACGCTTGATGTTAAGTTTGACATTAAGGCCATGCACGATGAGGAAGAAAAGGGCGCGTTCAGCGGTTATGGCTCTATCTTCGGAAATAAAGACCTTGGCAACGATGTTGTTGTTCAGGGCGCATTTGCCAAGTCCATTGGCAGGAAAGGGGCGAAAGCAGTCAAGATGCTTTACCAACACCGCCCTGATGAACCAATCGGTGTGTTTGACGAAATCATTGAAGATAGCCGTGGCCTAAAGGTCAAGGGCCGTCTTGCTATGGGAACACAGCGTGGTCGTGAAGTTTATGAACTAATGAAGATGGGCGCACTAGATGGCCTGTCAATTGGTTACCGAGTTTCTCCAAAAGGTGCAGACTATGATGAGCGCGGAAAGCGGCGTTTGTTAAAAGAGGTTGACCTTATGGAGATTTCCGCCGTTACTTTCCCAATGAACCCTAAAGCACGGGTTTCTGCGGTTAAGGGGGCGGACAAAAGTATTCGGGAGTGGGAAGAAATCCTGCGGGATGCAGGCGGACTTTCTAGGACCGAAGCAAAGGTTGGGGCATCTGCTTTGACCAAGGCACTTGACCTGCGGGATGCAGGAGACAATGACACGCCTGAACTGGTAGATGCAATCAAGCATCTAACAAACATCCTACAATCTAATGTATCAAACAAAGGAGAAGACTAATGTCTGAAGTTAATCAAACTGAAGTCAAATCTGCCGTTGATGCTATGGCTAGTGCCTTTGAAGAATTTAAGAAGGCCAATGACGAGCGTCTGAAGCAGATTGAAGAAAAAGGACACGCTGACCCACTTCTTGAGGGTAAGTTGTCTGCTATTGAAAAAGACCTCGATAAATTTGAGGATTTCAACCAAAAGCTCGTAGCGCAGACTAAATCTGCCGAGCAGATGAATGAAAAACTCAATGATATTGAGAAAATGATGAAGCGTCCAAACGCAGGCGTTGAAGCAAAGGCGATTGATGAGAATCTTCGCATTTGGGAAAACTTTATGCGTAAGGGCAAAGAAGGCATGGACCCAGAGGAAATCAAGGCACTGACAGTAGGCACATCTGCCACTGCGGGTAACCTTGCTCCTGCGGAATATGTAGAGGAACTGATTAAGGTTATCACTGAAATCAGCCCTGTGCGTTCCGTTGCCCGTGTTCGTCAGACAAGCAACAAAGAGATTGAAGTCCCATCAAAGACTGCAACCTTTGCGGCGGCTTGGACTGCGGAAGCAGGCTCTCGAACAGAGACAACTGGTTACACCACTAGCCTGAACACCATCCCAACTCATGAGTTGTATGCTCTGGTTGATATTTCGTCTGCATTGCTTGAAGACTCTGTCTTTGACCTTGAGGCTGAAATGAACCTTGAGTTTGCAGAGCAGTTCGCTAAAGCCGAAGGCGCGGCGTTCATCTCTGGTGATGGCACAAACAAGCCAACTGGTATCACTAACGGCTCCCTAGTGGCGTCTGGCGTTACTGCGGCCTCTGCTACCGTAATCACTGCGGATGAGGTTCTTGACCTTGTTCACAGCCTGAAGGCGGACTATGCACAGAACGCGGCGTTCATGATGAACCGTGCAACCTTGGGTGAAATCCGTAAACTGAAAGATACTGCAGGTCAGTATATCTTCCAGACTGGTTTCTCTGGTCAAGCGGGCTTGCCAAACACTATCTACGGTCATCCGTATGTAGAGGCTCCTGATGTGGCTGACATTGCAACTGGCACTAAGCCAATCATCTTCGGTGATTATCGTCGAGGCTACATGATTGTTGACCGTGTTGCGTTGTCTGTCCTTCGCGACCCATTCTCTCAAGCGTCTAGCGGCAATGTTCGTTACATTGCTCGTCGTCGTGTGGGTGGTGAGGTTGTGCTTGCTGAAGCCATGAAGGTTTTGGAAATGGCATAACGCCAATAAGGGATAGGGGGGCCTTCGGGCCTCCCTTACCTGAAGGGAGTTATTATGAAAATAGTTATGACTAAAAACGCTGTAGGGATGGCAAACGCATCTGGTGGTGCGACCATGACCTATATGGCGGGTAAAGAATATGAAGGCAGTGAGGCTTGGCAGGTAAAGACTTTATCTTTCTTTGTTAAGCAGGGCATGGCTCATGAAGTGGGTGGCAATGTGGCCCCATCAGAAACCAAGGTAGCCCGTAAGCCTCGCGCTAAGAAATCAGAGGACTAATAAATGGGTGCAGGCGTTTATCATATGAAATTGGAGCAAGGCTCTACTTTCGGCCTCACTATCACTTATAAAGATAGTAGCGGCAACCCTATCAATTTGACGGGCTATGATGCGCGTATGCAGTTGCGCCGAACCTATGATGATACTTCTTTGATTGACCTTACCACTAACAATGGACGCATTTCATTGGGTGGGGTCGCAGGAACGGTTACCCTTTCAATCGCGGCGGGAGATACAGCGGCCTTGCCTAGTGTGGAAGGTGTGTATGACCTTGAACTGGTTTCAGGGGATATTGTGGATAAACTGTTAGCGGGGACATTCACAATAGCAAGGGAGGTTACGCGATGAGCGACAAAACGGTTACAGTCCTTGAGACTACTAACTCAGTCAACATCACTAGCACCCAACTCGAGGTGGTGTCAGTCGGCACTCAAGGACCCGCAGGCCCAACGCAAATCGGGGGTGAGGACTTACCATCCGCACAGAACCCGCCTAGTGACGGGGATATGCTGAAATATGATGCGGCAACGGGTTCATGGGTATATACCCAAGAGATTGACGCAGGAACTTACTAAAGGAGACGGACATGGCAAACACCATTAAAATCAAACGCAATACTACGGATAACGCCGCTCCGACCACCTCGGAGATTGCAAAAGGTGAAATCGGTTTTACAGAAGGCACTAAAAAACTGTTCTACCGCATGAATGACGACACCATCCTAGAGATTGGTGGTGAAGGCGCATTCCTTAAATCAAATGAAAACGACACAATGGACGGTAACCTTACCATTACTGGTAACCTTACTGTTCAAGGGACAACCACACAGGTTGATTCAACAACGGTGTCTGTCGCTGACCCCCTCGTTAAGTATGCGGCGGGTAACACTGGCGACAGTGTAGACAGTGGTTTCTACTCGCTCTACAACGATGGTGCGGACAAATACGCAGGTATGGTCCGTGACGCTTCAGACAGTGGTAAGTTCATCCTGTTTGACGGTGTAGGTGCAGAGCCTACTTCAACGGTTGATACAACTGATGCAGGGTTCAACAAAGCAACGCTGAAGGCGAACATTGAAGGTAACCTTTCTGGTAACCCAACAATCACAGCCGCAACGATTGCTTCTGACCTAGACATGAACGGCACATCGCTGATTCTTGATGCAGACGGCGACACAAGCATTACCGCAGATACAGATGACCAGATTGACTTCGCTATTGGCGGTGCTGATGCGATTCAAATGACATCTACTGTATTGTCACCTTCCTCAGATGGCGGCAACTCATTGGGTAGCGCATCTCTGAAGTGGAATAACTTGTATGTAAGCGGCACGGTTGACCTTGGTTCTAATGTAACCATCAATGGGGCAACTATTGATGGAGCAAGCATCGGTGGAACTACAGTAGGAACTGGTGCTTTCTCAAGCCTCAGCGCAACTGGTCAGTTTACCTCTACGGTAACTACTGGCACGGCTCCGATGGTTATTGCTTCAACAACCGCCGTAACCAACTTGAACGCAGACTTGCTTGATGGGCAACACGCTCCAACAGGCACGATTGTTGGCACAAGTGATACTCAAACGCTTACCAACAAGACGCTGACAAGCCCTGTCATGACCACTCCACAAATCAATGATGCTCACAGTAGCCATCAGTTTGTATTTGCGGCGGGTAACTTGACATCGGACATTACGGTGACACTGCCTGCATTGACGGCAAACGACACATTCATCTTTGCAGACGCAACGCAGACCTTGGACAACAAGACAATAGATTGCGGAACATACTAAGATGAGTGAAAAGCAGGTTCAGACGAACCCCTACCATTTGGCGTTAGTCAATACGCAGGAAGCCTATCTAGGCGAGGTGCTTGGCAAGTTTTTGGACACGGATGCCAAACTAAGAATGGCATACGCCCAGATAAAGGATTTGCAGGAGAGGTTAGCCACGCATGAGCAACAGGCAGAGCAACTAAAAGAGGCTCAAGATGCACTTAACGCCATGCAGTCTAACAAGGATGCTTTTGAGAACCAGAACGAGGAACTTAAAGGTGAGAAGGTTTCATTGATGGACGAAGTAAATGCCATCAGACGAGAACTTCAAGACACCCGCAAAGAACGCCAAGATGCACAAGAGCAACTGCTCAAGATGGCGGAGGAGAACGAAAAGCGTATCGCCAATGTTGAGGGCAGACATACAGCCGAAGTGCAACGCCTCAAGAAAGAACGCCAAGCGGCTATGGAACGAGAGTTAAAGGCCAAAGAAGCATTGGCAAAGTTAAAGCCGAAGCGCGGGAGACCGCCACGGGCTAAAAATGAGGCGGTAGATGGCAAACAGGATACAACACAGAAGGTCTAGCACAGCAAGCGATGTTCCTGCGGCCTCCGACTTGGAGGTTGGGGAAATTGCCGTCAATACAGCCGATGCGAAACTTTATACAAAACACACCGATGGCTCAGTAGTAAACCTATCTGATGGCTTGGTAGGTCCTACAGGGCCAACTGGACCAACTGGACCCACAGGTCCTACAGGCCCCACAGGGCCGCAAGGTGCTACAGGCCCCACGGGTTCAGCAGGTGCGGATGGAGCAGACGGGGCTGATGGCGCAGATGGAAACACTGCGGGCCTAGCATATACATTCAGCACAAGCACAACGATGGCAGACCCCGCCGCAGGTAAGGTGAGGTTCAACAATGCCACTCTAAGCAGTGTCACGGCTATAGCGATTGACGATGTAGACCGTCTTGGCACAGACCAATCAGATTTTATTTCCGCATGGGATGACAGCACATCAACCGTAAAGGGTTATGTAATTGTGCAGTCAAACACCATAGGGGACGCTTCAGGGGCGGTTTTCTCAATTAGCGGGGTAACCGTTAACTCAGGATGGCTACGCCTTACAGTGGCCCATGTAAGCGGCTCAACGGCTATTGCAAACGATGAAGATATTGTCCTCACATTTAACAGAACTGGTGATAAGGGAGATACTGGACCAACAGGCCCTACTGGACCAACAGGCCCTACAGGAGCGACTGGCGCAGACGGAGCGGACGGTGCTACTGGACCCACAGGAGCCACAGGACCAATTGGCCCTACAGGTGCAACTGGACCAACGGGGCCAACAGGACTTGACGGTGCT
>Ga0099848_1001216_pt1 | contig 12016 bp, 24 predicted proteins | sample CB_VirMetaG_3_FD_78179 | JGI IMG/M metagenome (GOLD analysis project Ga0099848, IMG submission 78179) | Freshwater to marine saline gradient viral communities from Chesapeake Bay - CB_1508_1S Viral MetaG | ecosystem: Environmental > Aquatic > Marine > Coastal | place: USA: Chesapeake Bay... | reverse complement strand
AGAGCTGGAAAGTATATCAACGGTAAGGTTAAGCCTATTGTTGGTCATAATCTACCTCTAGCTGCTATTGGTACCTTCCTTCTATTCTTTGGATGGTTTGGATTCAATGGTGGTTCAGTTCTATCAGCTAATCCTGGTCCATTAGGATTAGTATTCACAACGACTACATTAGCAGCGTGTGCAGGTGGTATTGCATCTATTATTGCTAGTTGGCTCATCATTAAGAAACCAGATTTGACTATGGCTCTTAATGGTATCTTAGCTGGCTTAGTAGGTATTACTGCTGGAGCTGATGCTGTAAGTGTATGGTCATCAGTTATCATCGGAGCAATTGCAGGCGCTCTAGTTGTGTTTGCTATTCTAATCTTCGATAAGATTAAAGTAGATGATCCTGTTGGAGCTATCTCTGTACATGGTGTATGTGGTGTATGGGGTACAGTAGCTGTTGGTCTCTTTGGAGAAGCTAGCTTAGTTAGTCAGATTGTTGGAACATTAGCGTTCGGTGTAGTAGCGTTCATCGCATCATTCGTTCTAGCATATGGACTTAAGCTATTTGGTCTATGGAGAGTTAGTGAAGCAGATGAGAGTCTGGGCTTAGATTTATCTGAGCATAGTCAAGAAGCATATCCTGAGTTCAATTAATATGAAAAAGATAGAAGCAATTATTAAACCATACAAGGTTGATGAAGTTAAAGAAGCTCTACAAGAAGTTGGTGTTACTGGTATGTCAGTTATTGAAGCTAAAGGCTTTGGTAGACAGAAAGGTCATACTGAAATCTATAGAGGGAGTGAATACACTGTAGACTTTCTACCTAAGAGTAAGCTTGAATTAGTTGTAGAAGATGATAAGGTCGATGAAGTGATCGAAGCTATCACTAATGCAGCTAAGACAGGTAAGGTAGGAGATGGCAAGATCTTCGTTTCAGATATCCAGAAAGCGATCCGAATTCGTACTGGAGATTTAAATGAAGAGGCGTTATAATAAATAATAACGATATGAAAACCACAGCAATAATGATAACAGCGTTGGTGCTAGCTTTGGCTCCTTATCAGAGTCAAGCTGGTGATAAAGAGTGGGGCGTAGTAGGCAAAGTTCTTACCGGAGTTTTTGCTCTTAAGATCTTAGACGACATCGTCACGCCTACACATACACACGTGGTACATCAACCAGTGGTTGTTCAGCAGCCTGTAGTAGTTCAACAACCTGTTGCTTCTACTGTCACGGTCGTTCAGCAACCTACTGTTTGTGTAACACCACCACCTGTAGTGGTTTATCATCATGCACCATCTGTAGTAGTAAGCACGCCACATTGGCAACCAATGTACAGGCGACCAGTCAATATGCATTCACATGTGCATCATAGCATTCATGTGCATGGACATTGATTAACACAGACCCCCTCTGGATCCAGAGGGGGTTTTTAAATAAAATGAATGATTATAAAATAGTTATCGCATCAAATATTAATTATCATTGTAAAACATTTGATAAATTAATTGAAAGCTTATTATTATGTGGTTTTGATAAACAAAATATTATATTTTATATTTCTGGAGATAATATTTTATATAAAAAAAGAGCAATAACATATATTAATAATATTAAATGTATATATGTACCTCATAATTCTTTTGAAGTTACTCCTTTGATTGACATAAGCAGAAACGATAAAGAATTCGACTACTTTTTTCTCTTACATGATACTTGTTACGTAGGACCGGAATTCAAATCCAAAATCTCAAATTTTGATACATCGTTTGATATAAAATATTTACATGATCGGACTAGTATGAATATAGGCATGTATTCAACTGAGCATGTAATTAAACGAAGAGAACATCTAGATTCTTTTTACAATGAAGATTTAACTAAACTAGGTTTAGGTAATATAAAGAATAAAATCATACACTGTAACGGTCTAGATGATGTTTTGTATAGTGTTACTGATAGAAATAAAATATGCTTTTATAAACCTTTAGAAGAAAAAGAAAAAATGTCAATTATTTATACACCGAATTCAGGTTATGATCAGTATAAAAAAATAAGTCATATAGCTGACTATGATTTTCAGCACAAAATAATTGAGTACAGATCATATGTTGATCTTTACAAAATCAAAGGTAATTGGTCACCGAAAAGCTCAGAAGATTATATTATAAGTATATAATGAATATTATTATTGTAGGATGTGGCTTATCTGGGTGTGTTGCTGCAAGGTTATTAAAGGATATCAATCATAACGTTATTTTATATGATACAAGAAATCATATAGCTGGTAATTGTTATGATAGTAAAGTATCAGGAGTACTCACTCACAAATACGGTCCTCATATATTTCATACTGATGATGACGAAATATACAATTTCTTTTCTAGATTTACAGAATGGATAGACTTCAAATTACAACCTATAGGTAATACAGCTTTGGGGAAAATACCTTTACCTTATCATGACCAAGGCTGTAAAAATTCTATAGGAAGAACTCTATCTCAAGATGAAATAATAAAATACATATTCAAAGACTATAGCGAAAAACAATGGGGTAGACCTTTTCATGAAATTCCTAAGACTGTAACTAATCGCATTCCTAAAACTAAAGATAGTCTCAACCCTACTTGGTTTGAAGGTCAGAAATATCAATGCATTCCTAAAAAAGGTTATACAGAGCTTTTTAAAAACATGATAAAAGATATTCCAGTCAAATTGAATTGTAAGCCCGATGAATGGAAATCATACAAAGCGGATAAAATTATATATACTGGTAAAATTGATGAATATTTTGATTATGAATATGGAAAGCTTTCATACAGATCGTTGTATTTTGTAAATGAAGTTAGTTCTACTAAAATGCCTTGCTTTATTCAAAATGAATGTAATAAGGAAAATGCTTATACTAGAATATATGATCATAGTTATTTTAATGTTGATAAAACAGATAAGACTATTATTACGAAAGAATACCCTAAGCAATGTGAAGATAATGACATACCCTTTTATCCAATACCATGGGGTCCTGATCAGAAGTTATACTCCAAATACGAAGAGTTAGCTAAAAAAGAAAAAAACGTTTATTTTGTAGGTCGGCTAGCTACATATAAATATTTAGATATGTGGATGGCTGCTAAACAAGTTTTTTTAAAACTTCGCGACTTCATGCTTTAATTTAAAATTATGTTTGATTTTGATAATATTTACAAAGATTTCACACCCAGTTACTCATTAGATTTGTCTGGTTGGTTTGAAGAAGATCAATTTGTACAAGATTTGATTGATAACTATAAACCTAAAACTATAATTGAAGTAGGAACATGGAAAGGTAAGTCAGCTATCTACATGGCAGAATGCTTGAAAAAATTAAGCATTCAAAGTAGAATATTTTGTGTAGACACTTGGACTGGAGCAGCTGAATTCTGGACATGGGCTAGCCGTACATCAGAAAGAGATTTGTTATTTAAACACGGTATGCCTCAAGTATATTATCAATTCTTATCTAATGTAGTACATACATCTAATCAAGAAATTATATACCCTCTCCCAGTCCCTTCAAGCACCGGGTATGAAATTTTTAATTATTATAAAATTAAAGCAGATCTAATATATATTGACGCCTCGCATGAGCATACAGACGTTTTAAGAGATATCACAAACTACTCACAATTATTAAATGATAGTGGTATTATTTTCGGGGATGATTATAATAATTTATCTTTCCCTGGGGTCAAAAGAGCAGTAGAAGATTTTCTTAAAAATAATGCAAACTGGAAACTTACGCTATCTGAAAAAGAAAGATATTGGTTATTAACTAAATAATTGACTATCTTTGTTTTCTCTTAAATACTAGAGGAGGATTTTTTATGGCAAGTGCTAGAAATGGAAATATAATCTTAGTAGAAAATAAAGATAAGAAGTTTGGTGCAGCAGATGAATACTATGCTGTATGGGTAGAGAATACAAAAGGAAAAGAATTCCCTTTACTCTTTACAGAGCGTGAACTTAAAATAGCTATCGATAGAGCAGAAAAGAACCCTGAAGATATTCCTAAGAAAGGCTTCTTCACTGATTTATTCGATTGATATGTATACTTATCACGCTGAAGTTCTAAGAGTTGTTGATGGTGATACTGTAGATGTTCTTATTGATGTAGGCTTCTCTACGTTTAGAAAAGAACGAGTACGTTTATATGGTATCAACACTCCGGAAACTAGAACAAAAGACTTAGAAGAGAAAGCTCGAGGATTAGCTGCTAAAGAATATCTAAAGAAAAGGATTGACGATTATAAAGGAAAGATTATAATCAAGACAGAGTTAGATAACAAAGGTAAGTTTGGTAGGATCCTAGGAGTGCTTTACTCACCTGATAGTGAAATTAATCTGAATGAAGAGCTATTACAAGAAGGGCACGCGGAAGAATATTTCGGAGGAGCAAGATAAAAATAGTTGCAATGATCAAGATCTCTTATATAAATATTATTGTATGAGTTATTTATTGAATGCAATTACTCGGCCAGCTCGTAGAGTTGGGTTACCCACAGACATGTTTTCATCTTTATTAGATGATCCTTTCTTCACACAAGTAGGGTCTAAGTTTACAGATGATAACATTCGGTTTAATGAAAACGACAAACAGTTCAGAGTTGAAATCGATCTTCCTGGAGTCAAGAAAGAGAACCTCGAGGTGACTTCAGAGGGGGATCAGTTCTACATTTCTGCGTCACGCACTGTGACGAAGAATGGTGGTTCTAAGGACGAAACCTATACTAGGTCCTTCTCGGTGAACCCGACAATGTACGACACGAACACCCTAGGCTGTACACTACAAGATGGAATGCTCGTCATTACTCTGTCTCGTAAGGTTCAACCTAAAAAGGAAATCAAGGTTGTTCAGGTACAATAACCACCTAAATAAAAAGAGCTAACAACCCATAGAGGGGCTTTTCTCCGCAAGTGCTGAGGTGCTTGCGGAGTTTTTATCTATAGAGACTAAATAATAATATAGCTTGAATGCTTTTAGATATCTAATATAATGGACTATATAACAGAAATAAACAATATCTACAACGAAGACGTTATGAACGAAGATTGGAAGAGTAAGTTAGCTACAGGTTTAGCTATCGGAGCTACAGCACTCGGAGGTATCGGAAAGCAAACAGCTCAAGCCGCTCCTAAGCCAGCCATCACACAATCATCATATAGTTTCTGGTCCGATACTCCTTCTATGATCGAAAGACATGAAGGCAGAAGGAATGAAGTTTATAAAGATAGTCTAGGTATCCCAACTATTGGTATTGGATACAACTTACGTAATGCTACAGCTAAGGAAGACTTAGCTAAAGTAGGAGCTAATCTAAAAGAAGTTCTCAGAGGTAAACAATTATCTGATGATCAAGTTAATGAACTATTTAGAATGTCTCTTGATAGAGCTCTTAAAGATGCAAAGTCTTATTATCCAGAGTTCGATAAATTACCTGACGCTGCTAAAGGGGTGTTGGTCGACATGTCTTTTAACTTAGGCTTAACAAAGCTTAAAGGGTTTAAAGATCTTAAGACAGCTTTAGGTAGAGGTAATTATAACGCTGCAGCAGATGCTATGATTGATAGTGCTTGGTATAGACAAGTAAAGACTCGCGGTGTTAGACTAGTTAATATCATGCGTGGATTAGCTCGATAAGCTAATTTGCACATTCGAATTTATCTTCTATTATATTCCTATGGGAATATTCTCTTCATCTTTCTTTAAAATGACCTGTGATCGAGTTGATTACGCTATACAGCATACTGGTCTTAGTCTGATAAAGACAGATAAAATCTGTTACTTTATAAATAAATATGGAGTGTGGGTTGGTGAAACATATCCAGTATCAGTTATGGAAGAATATAGGCTCAAAGACTGGATTGAGTTAGCAGAAGATATAGTAGATAGGTTAAAGTATGACAATAAAAAGAATTAATAAAGCTATCAAGAAGTTTAACCTTGAAGTCATCAAGGGAGAAGGCTATCATTACTTTATCGACATCACTACTAAAGAGCATATAGGTTCACCTGTATACATTAACTACTTAAAAGATTTTAGTATGCAGCAATGGATACAAGAAGCTGACGATGCTCGGAGAGAGTATGATGAGATGTATCACGAATATACAGAACCAACAGAAGAATACATATAGTGCAAACATTCCTACCTTATAAGGACTTCAGTAAGTCCGCTGCTAGTCTAGATATGAAACGTCTAGGGAAACAACGAGTAGAAGTATTACAGCTACTAAACAGTATCAAAGCAATCAAAGAAGATAGACCAGTACGAGGCTGGAAAAATCATCCATGTAGAGAAATGTGGCATGATTATGCTAACGCTCTAGTCGATTATGGTATTGCTGTATGTGAAGAATGGCGCTCTAGAGGTTATAAAGATACTTGCTTAGAGAAGATATCTAATCATTACAATCCAAAAGAGTCAGATAAGCAACCTGATTGGTTAGGTAGAGAGGATATTCATCGCTCCCATCGCTCTATGCTTATACAAAAGAAACCAGACTTCTACAAAGAGCAGTGGCCTTCTGAGAGAGAGGACCTAGAATATATTTGGCCAACGAGAGAATAATATGAGCACAGAATTTATAAACAAGGTAGAATTAACTAAGAGTATTATCGAAGACAAACAAAAAGAAATAGATACTTTATTTGATCGTTTAATTAATGAGTATAGCATTACGAACGAAGATATCAAAGATGCTATCTATGACTATTGTTATAATGACTTCGAGAGCCCTATCTTAAGAAATTACTTAGCAGAACTCGATGAAGACTGAGGAATTCAAAGCATACGTTGAGGATATTTCTAAGAATAATACTTGTCATAGACCTGATATTAGTATGTATGGGCCTTGTGATCCCTGTGCCTATACCGAGTACTGCTTATGTTTTCTTAATACTCGTTTTAATCCTAAGCGTAGTAGAAGGTACAAGAGAAAATAAATAATAGTGATGAAGGTGAGATCCCTTTTCATATCAGACTGTCATTTAGGTTCTGAATATAGTAATCACGAAGCTGTACTAAATCTGATTAGAGATATAGAATGCGAGTACATATATATAGTCGGTGACTTCATTGATGGATGGCTATTAAAAAATAACTTTAAATGGCATCCTAACTACAATACTATCATACAAAAACTATTAAAACACTCTAGAAAGGGTGTTGAGATCAAATACGTATGGGGTAATCATGATGATTTCTTATCTTATTTTGATGGTTATTTCCTCGGTGATATAAAGATATGTAGAACTACATATCATAAAACCATTAGAGGTAAGGAATATATTATTATACATGGGGATCAATTCGACGGTATTGTAACAAAACATAAATGGATACAGGTGGTTGGTGCTAAGTTTTACGAATTAAGTCTAGCTCTCAATAAAATATCCAGATTGTTTAAGTTTAGCTTTAGTAAATTACTCAAAAATAAAGCAAAAGAAGCTGTAAAGTATATGGCTAACTATGAAGATGTAGTTATTAATTTCGTCAAGAATAGTAAGTGTGATGGAGTTATAACGGGACATATACATAAACCAGCTAATTATACTAAAGATGGTATACATTACGTCAACTGCGGGGACTTCATTGAATCTAACACCTGTGTGATTGAGACAACTGACGGTGAAATAAAATTATTTGAACTATGAAACGAATTTTAGTAAGTGCATGTACAGAAGGTAACGGACATTTAACCCAAGCATTAGCTCTTAAAGAACATTTAAACAATGAGGAATATGAAATTGTAGGCGCAGTTGTAGCTGATAAAAAGAAAGGTATACCTCAATACTTTAAAGATGAATTCAACTTATTTACGTATAGTGGCTTTGATTTTATCTTTGATAGTGTAGGTAGAGTAATTTTATGGAAAACATTTCTACACAATACAGTTAAGCTACCGGTAATATTATACTCTCTAATAAAAATTTTATATCACATAAAAGTAACTAAACCAGATATTATAGTCAACTTTTATGATCCTCTAATAGGACTATCTTCTTTAATCAATTGGCAGACCAAATATATTAGTATTAGTCATCAGTTCTGTATGACTGAATCTAAATACCCTAAGATTGAAGGTTTTAAGATTCAAAAGATGTTTGTCAAAATACTCAATTGGGTCACTTCTCTCAGATCTGAAAAAATTGGTTTAAGTTATTATGACATTCCGGATGCGAAGATAACAATATCACCACCTCTATTAAGAAAAGAAGCTTATATAAAGAGTGCTGATCACGAGGACTTTATTCTTTGTTATCTTATCAATGAAGGAATGTTAAGGGATTTATTTTGCGAAGCTAGAAAATATCCAGACATGCAAGTTGAATGCTTTACAAGACTTACTAAAGAATACATTAACGTACCTGATAATGTTAAATTGTTTAACGTGGATGCCAAGCTATTTCAACAACGTATGAAAGTATGTTCAGGGGTTATATGTACAGGTGGATTTGAAACGAGTTCTGAAGCTATAAACCTCTGTAAACCTTTACTAATGGTACCTTTGCCTAATCACTACGAGCAGTATGCTAACAGTAATGACGCTGAGCAAGCAGGTTATGCAAAGTTTAGCCCTAATATAGATTTTTCTAAGATACCTAATAATCAAATTAAACCTAACGGATGGTTTAATAGAACAATGGAGAGATTGAATATAGCCATAAAGTAATAATTTTATGAATGAAAAAGAAAAATGCGTTAGTTGCGAAAAAGAAACCGATGTGGATATTAACACCCATATTGATTATAGAGATTATTATGTAGAAGGTGCTGGTCAGCTATGTAAAGAGTGTTGGGTAGAACTTTACTTTGACTGACCAGCTTAGTTGTTATTCTTTCTCTTTTGCTTGGTTTTCGACTTCTTGCTTTATAGATTTAGCTTTGAGCTCTTCTGTGAGCGATAGAAGTTTTTCTATATCCTTTTCTATATATTTTAAACGAAGGTTCTGCTCTGCATCATCAGGTAAAGAACCTAATTGACCAAGAGGCCATTTAACTCTGAAGTCAGAGTTCATAGTTACATACTCAGACATCCTCATAATGTCCATCTTATGTTGATTCAACTCAGATGTTACATTGAAGTATCCCCATGCCGCACCAGTAGCGACGCAAACAATTTGGATTAACCATTTGATATTAATATCAAACTTCGTATTATTATCAAGCTGCATATAAATATTTAATGATATGAAGAGTACAAAGTTTAAGAACTTTGATAAGGCCGAGTATCAAATAAAGCTACGCAAACCTCGGAAAGAGCTTCAATGTGAAGGAATCTGTGATTATCCTGATCAAAATAAGACTAATAGCATATTAGTTAATCCGCATCAAGAGCCGCATAAAGTATTAGAGACGGTAATACACGAGATGATTCATGCTTATATCTGGGATCTATCCGAAACTAAAGTCACTCGCTTAGCTAGATCTATTGCAAGAATATTAGTTGATCTGGGCGTTGAAATCAAAGTCAAAAAGTAGTTGAGCTATTTCTAGCTGCCTTTATATTATTGAATATGGATAACATCGATAAGCTGCTCAAATACGTCACTGACAATACTGATAAAATTATCTCTGAAATCGACGAACCTATTGCTTGCACAGATTCAGATCTTGACTATTATATGGACAAGATGACAATTACTGAAGAACAATTCGAACAGGCGCTCATGGAGCTTATCGCAGATGGTGAAGTTGAACTTATCGAAGAAGATGGTGTCGTTAAGTACAAGCTTACCGATAAATAATTATAAGTGCAACATTGGAGAGATCTAGTGAAGGAGAACGCTAAACTCTACAGAGAGGCGCTCTCCTTTCCTTATTTAAAAGAGATAAAGCCACTATATAAACCTAGACCTCATTTCCAAAAAACAGAAACACCTCCTTTGAGTTCAGAAGAAGATAAATAATTATATGAGCGCTCCAGATAGTATTATAGTTACCACCACTTTAGTATCAAAGCTTCTTACTGAAGAACAACTTAAACTTATTAAGACTATCAGTAAGAATAATAAGATTACTTTTCAGACTAAAAGTTTAGATAATAATAGCGATGTATATACTATCAAGCGGAATAAATTATTTCTAATAAAAGATAAAATTGAGACTGAATTTTCCGTTAACGGTTATATTAGAATGAGTACTTATATCAAAACTAGCTCAGCTACACATTGGGTTTCCTTCAATGTTAAATTTGAAAATGGTAAGAAGACTAATATAGATCTTCACAAATTCGAAAAGGTAGAACCTATAACAGAAGAGAAGGCTGCTCAGCTAAGGCAAGACATTGCTAAAGTACTTGCTAAAAAGACTCAGAAGATAAAAGTAGAGCCGCATCCAAATAGTTTCTTGCGTTTGATCAAAAAGTTACTATCATTATTTAAATGACTACTTGTGATGTATGCAAAGAAAGTTTCGACGAACAAGAGATAACTATTAGAGAGTCTGACCTACCTGATGGTAGTAGATATCTAGCTTTTGTCTGCAAAGACTGCTTGCAATCAAAAGAAGAAGAGATATAATATCTCTGTATGATCAAGAAAATCCTACCCCTATTGGTTACAGCAATTATCGCTGTAAATGTAGTCGCGCAAGACACACAACCAGAACGACAACGCCCTCAGGTTAATCGTGAAGAAGTTAGTAAAGCTCGTGAGCTACTTTCTTCTGACAAAGAGCTTAAGAAAATTCACGAGAAGTATCAAGCTGCTCTTCTTAAGCGTCTAAAGGAACTTGGCGTCTCAGAAGAAACTGCTAAGTTGATTAGTCAACCTAGAGGTGGTCGTGGTCAAGGCGGATGGGGTAACCGTCAAGGAGGACCAGGTCAAGATAGACCAGGAGGAGCTACTAATAGGTTCCGTACACCAGGTGAACCAAGAGCTCCTAGAGTAAAGCGCGACTAACATACATGTGGCAGAGCTTATGCTCTGTCACTATACTTTTATTATGCCATACATAAAGCAATCAGATAGAGAGAAGTTCGACAATATTCTAAAGGACTTCAAAGTTATTAGTAAAGACTTAACTGCAGGAGATTTAAACTATCTTATCTCAAGAATGCTCTGGGGTTTGTTTGATGATAATAGATCATACACTAAAGCAAACGAACTAATGGGTGTACTTGAATGTGTTAAGCAAGAGTTCTATCGACGTAAAGCAGTACCATACGAAGAAGAAAAAATAGAAGAGAACGGAGATATATAACATGCAAATATTCGGACCAAATAGAGAAGAGGATTATTCATTTAGTAAAAAGTTTTCCTCATCATTTTTTCAGCCAATTTTTAATTGTACTGATAGGAAGGCTAAAATATCAGGTATCAGTTTCGATGTCTGTACGGCTAAGAAAAATGAGTTTATTTATAACATTGAAGAATTGGCTAAAATTATGGACTGTGAGCTAGTTCGCCAAATGTATGAAAAAATGGAGCCTAAAATAATTAAATGTATTATTGACGGTAATAGACATACATTGGGCTTTAAGGAAAATAGAGATATTTTGACCAATGGGGATACTACCAACCCTGATTATCCGGGTGGTAAGATGTTTTATGATCAAGCAGATGCTCGGGTTGAAAGAAAAGAGATTAGAAAATGGATCCATCGCGTTAACAAATACTGCAAAACTGTTGGTTTTGAAAATATTAATAATAAAATCAAACACCCTTCTGATTGCGTGCAGGTTATAAAGGAAATAAATAATATTAAGATAACCTAAACAGCTGAGTTCGTCGAGACTATCCCGCGAGTTCGTATATGATATTATGATTTTTGAAGAAGTATTACTAAGTAAGTCTAAGAGTAAACAAGCAAAGTTAGCTAAGCATGCTGCTAAAGCTGCTAAAGATCCTGATACTGGTATTAAGATTGTTAAGAAGGCAGCTTACTTTGTTATTAGAGATTGTGCTAATATTGCTCAACAATACCTGCCACATTATATCTATTCTCAATATGACAATCCATTTAAAGACTTAGAAGATGCCTT
>Ga0099848_1001215_pt1 | contig 12017 bp, 21 predicted proteins | sample CB_VirMetaG_3_FD_78179 | JGI IMG/M metagenome (GOLD analysis project Ga0099848, IMG submission 78179) | Freshwater to marine saline gradient viral communities from Chesapeake Bay - CB_1508_1S Viral MetaG | ecosystem: Environmental > Aquatic > Marine > Coastal | place: USA: Chesapeake Bay... | reverse complement strand
TGGAGTAATCGTCTCCGTGTTCAAGACCTTCATCCACATATTCTTCCACTTCCACTGTCTTTTCCTCGGCTCACTTGTTCGCTTGGAAACCAAAATGCGGGGTGCGGGTTGTTCCACTAAGGAGTCCCGCACCCCGCACAGGGTGCTCCAAGTCGAGTGTGCGCTCGTAAGGTCCCCGTCGGGACCGCCTTGGCTATATCGGCAACCTGCCTACGTCAGTCGTAGACAAGGCTCCAACCGTGTTTCTTGTTCTGCGCCTCCAGCCACTTCTTCTTCTCGGTACGGGATTGCACCACATCGGGCGTGTCGCCCGTCTTGCCGTTCAACGGTGGGTACGCTCCCATTCGGTGCCCACGGCGGTAGGTGTCACGCACAACCTCCGCAGGCTGATAAACCCGGTGCATCGCTTTCTTGCAGTCGGGGCACTTCTCCTTCGCTTCTGCCTTCGAGATAGGTTTGACCACCTCTTCGACACGCTTGCACTCCTTGCACTCATAGGTATAGCTGGGCATCACGCCGCTCCTGCCTCGGACAGCATTCGTCCGCTGATGTTCCCAGCCATGTCCTGTGGGGCTGCACCGCCCGCAAGCTGGGGCTGCGCCGGGGCTGCCGGGGTGCGCTCTTGGCCGGGTGCGCCAAGCTGCTGCATATTCGGAAGCTGGCGACCCTGGGCAATCATCGCCCGCAACTGCGCCTCAAGCTCTGGACTCATGTTCACGGGGACAATGCCGTGCTGCTGAATCAGGCGAATCGCAAGCTGCGCCGGATCGCGCTGGTTGAGAATCTTGTGCGGCAGGGTAGTGTCGAACATCTCCAGTGTAATCCTGAGTATTTCGGTCAGGTTTAGCGGAGAGGTGGGCATACCCTGCATTTGCCGCTGCTTGTCCATGTCAATGCGGTCGGCAATCGCCATGATCTGCGGAAGTATCTCGCCCCACTGACGGCGGTAGGTCAGCTTGTCCACGCGCTCGGTGGACCCGGCGACAATCTTGATGTTGAAGTTGTTCAGCACCCGGCGGCGTTCAAGGGGAACCCAGAAATAAAGCTCCGGGGACGGGCCGACAATGCGGACCATCTTCTCCTCCGGCCACTCTGCCACCATGATCTGGCAAATCGCCGCCGCGCACTCTTCTTGGAACTCTTCGTTCTTCTGGACGAACTGTTCGACGTTAAGCCCCTGCTGCTGATTGCGGCTGTTGATCTCCGTCGCCGTGGTGTCGTTGCCGGGGGTATTCCGCGCCGCGTCCGTCAGGCCGGATACCCACGCCTGATCAGACTCCACCATTGACATGAGGCGAAGTATCTCCGCCGATGCCCCGCCGAACTCAACGGTGTGGACCGGGGGACGCTCGCCGTTCTTCAGGCCGTCGTATTCGATAAACTCGCCGTGGCTGGCCGCATTGATGCGATCAACAAAGTCGTCCTGTCTACTGCCGGACGGGTCGATAAAGTGGATGCGCTTCCCGTCGCGTTGAATCTGGTCAATCAGGACCGCCCGCAGGTGGTTCATCGCCTGTGAATGGTTCAGCAGCAGGGAGGCATAGGAAATGCCCCACAAGGTCTCCGGGTGTTCAATCGGAGTAAGTCTGAAATAAGGGTTGTCTATCGGCAAACCGAACGGTGTCCAGTCGCGTAAGGGAACTGTGCATCCTTCCGCGAACACGCAGAATTGCCGGGAAGCGTGGTCGAAGCACTCGACGATCTCGCAATAGTAAGCGTCGTCCAACCGCTCGCTGTACTGCTCTTCGGTCAAGTAAAAGTCGTCGTCGCGGGGACTCGGGGACAGCCCGGCGATTTCCCTGCGGGCCTTCTTGCTGTAACGAACGTCGTGCTTCACGTCCACAAGGCGGCGGCGTTGACGGTGATAGGTCCGGGCAACCTCGTTGGCGCGACGAGCACCAGGGTTGAAGAAGATGTCGGTGGAAGGAACCCACACCATCGAAGGCCATTCGTCCTTGATGGCGAAATTCTGGAACTCTGTCGTTGGACCGTAGGGGAGAAGACGGTCGATTTCCGCAAGGTTGTCCGTGCCCGCCGGGATGTCGTCAGCCCACGCGGTTTCGCCATAGACGTACTGAGACGACAGGCCGATCTTCGCAAAGCCTGTGCCGAACAGAACGGCACTGAGTACCACCTTGCGCATTTCCGGGGTCCAGTCGATGCGCTCCTTAACCACGTTGAACGCCTGCTCCAGCACCGCCGCAATAGGCTCGTCCCACGGGTGTTCGTTGTCGATGCGGAACTCTGGATTCTTGAGGGTCGCCAGCACCACCATCTTCCGGGCGATGACGTTCAGGGAAGCGACACGCCCGTTGATCGTCATAAACGCGCTTTCGTCAAGGTGCGTCCTGCCTTCGATGGCCATAAGCAACTGCTCGAAGTTGCTTACGCCATACTCGTTCAGGATGATGCGCCAATACTCGTGCAGCCCTTCCGTCTTGAGCTTCTTCGCCCGGACGTACTCGGCTTTGAGTGCTTCAAAGGTTTCCTGCTTCACTAGCGGAATCCCTTCGCCTTGGCAATCTTGCGCCGTTTGACTTCCTTCTCGATACTCTGTTCAAGACGCTCGGGGTCGGAAAGGTAGGAGGCCACGCTGGGACTCAATACGGTTGTCGCGGAGTCCTCCAGTTTGGCCACCTCGACGATCTCGCGCTTGGCCTTCTCCAACACTTCCTTGCCCTGCTCAGGGGTCAGGTCGTACTGCCCGATCTCCTGTTGGTTGGCCTTCTTCGCAGGCACAACCTCGCGCTCGTCAAGGTTCGCCACTACGATCTGGACGATCTTCAATGCCTTGCGGACCAGCCAGCGTTGACGCGCATACCAGCCCGTGCCGAACACAACGCCAAGAATCGCCAGCGTTACCTGAACCGCAATGTCGAACATCTCGTCGCTCATGGTGTTCTCCTAAGCAAGCGGGCGGACAATCGAAAGTCCGTTCCGCGCAATGGCGTTCTGGAATCGCGCACGGCGTTGCATCTGGGCGAACTTGCTCGCGCCCTGCGCCTTGGATGTCGGGATGCGCGGGGGCACGCCGTTCGAGATCAGGTCATGCAGGGTGTCCAGAATGTCGTAGGACTCCTTGCCCTCCAACCGGAAGTACCGCGCCTCGTCCTTCAACGCCTCAAAGGCGGTGGTGTCAACGAACCCTGGGCCGACAACGACGTGGATACGCCCCGACTCCCAATACGGCTGTTGGCTGGAGATACGCACAGGCTTGTTGATGTTGCTCGGACGGCCAAGGGTGAGGCGATTGATGCGGACTGCATTCAGCCCCTTGAACATCTGCTCGGCGTAGGCTGCGTACTTGCCGCCACGGTCGTTAAAGAACTTGTAGGGGTCGCGCTCGGCTTCAATCAGGAACTTGTCCAAGGTGTTCTCAAGGGATGCTTTCTCGAAGCTCGTCCACTCAAGATGCCCGCCAAGATTCTGGACGCGGAGATACCCAACGATAAGCTCAAGGATTTTGTCCAAGTCCGCCATCTGCCGCTCGTGCGCGATGTGGGTGATGTAGAACCCGGTGTCATGGAAGAACCCGGTGGTCATGGCGGTGTAGGCCGTGCCCAGCTTGTCGGAAGCGTAGTCGCAGGAGCGATACCACCGCTTGGGTCCGTCAGGCAGTCCGTCTGGCTTCACAACCACCAGCTTGTCTGGATTCAATAGCATGTTCGCCGGGTCGGATGGGTCGAGCATCATCTGCGAGGAGTAGACCAAAGACCCTTGCTCGATCTTCTTTTCAGGGAGACTTTTGCGGATCAGCAGGTCCGTCACGCCCTCGGCAGGATGATCGTCAATCACGTCCAGCGTGAAACGGTTGGGGGCAACAGGCTTCTCGTTGCCGATGATGTAGGAGATCGGTTGACCAAGGATGTGAGGGAACGGGCGATTGACCCGGAAGTGGGTCCCGTCGTTCCATACAACCTCGCGGATTTCCTCCACGGTGTCACGGGCCGCTTGGCTGAAGAAGCGCACGCGGGCTTGGCAGGTCTCAAGGTTGCCCTCAATCGTCGGGAACGCCTGCGCCGTGTCGCGGATGGTAACGCGGTCGTCGAACAGCACAGGTTCCTCGCCAGCGATGGGCTTCCAGTCCATGCGCTCAACACAGGGGCGATAGAAGATGTCGTAGTTGTGATCCTCGAACAGCCCCTTGCGGTTGACCACGTTGTACATGATGCCCTTGCGGCTCCATGTCGTGCCGCACACGATGGTCTTGCTACCCGCAAGTCGAAGGTTGGAGTCGTTGTGCCAAGTGTCCACCATGTCTTGGAGGCCGATCTCGGAATAAGCGTTCTCCAAGACCTCGAAGTCGTCGTAGTGACACCCGGAAAAGTGACCGCCTGTCGGGTCCACGCCAAGGCCGCACGCCTCGGCTGACGGTACGCGAACGCCCGTGTCGTCGCGCTCCAGCTTGAAGCGATCCTTCTGCCAAAGCTCCGGCTGGGTGGAATTATTCTTCATCTTGGGGCGCACCCAGGGGAAGTTACGCTTGAACTGCGGGGAGTCCAGAAGCTCCTTGACACCGCCAAGGATTTCCTCGGCCTTGGGCTTGGTGTACGCCCGGACCAGCAGCCGGAAGTTGGGATTCCGGGCGAACTGCCATGTATCCCACGCGATGGCGATCTGCGTCTTGCAGTGCTCGCGGGCGATGACGACAAACTTCACGGAAACGGAACGCTCCTGCCCAAATTCGTCGGTGGAAGTCCAGTCCTGCAGGTATCCAGCCAGCCCGTCAGGGCCATGAAGCCGGGGGTAGTAGTGCTTCATTGCGTGCGTGTAAACACCAAAGCGCATGAAGTACCAGAAGTCGGTTACGCACTTGGCGGTCAGGTATTCCCGCATGAAGGGGATGAACAGACGGTGCCCCCGCATGGCCTCCCAGCCCTCTTTTGTGAGGGCGTTGAAGTCATCGACGAGGTTTTGGCTATACGCTACCCTGTCCGTAATGACCATCTACCCAAACCCCGTACCCGACCGTTTAGGTCAGGTATCTGGGCAGAGCATACGACAATGTGCTTCAAATGTCAAGGGGTGGTGTTTTCTAAAGGAAGGGGCAACAACCTGCTGCGGTGTAGGGGTTAAGCATTCGCCTTTGCTTTCTTCACCGTCGCATCATAGAACGCCACAAGCGCACGGAGTTGCTCAATTATCGGAGCAAGCTCGGAGTGCGTTGTGTAATTGAGATAGCGGGTTTCGTCATCTAGTCCGTTCCAGTCAATGTAGTCCGGTCTCCATCCCTCTTGAATGGATGCCCGTATTCGCATCTGTGGAACCTTACCTTCGATGGATAATCCCAACTCCACGATGACAGGCTCCATACCAAACTGAACAGCCAGGTCGAAGTCGCTGGAAACAATCACGGGCGTGCTACTCATCCCTCGCGGCCTCCAGAGCGGCGGTGCAGTCGGTTACAAATTGACACCAACTCAGCCCATTGATTCATAGGTCGGTCCTTTCGTATTGCTGGCAGTTCAAGGCTTTCCACGTCGCGGTGAAAACAGCCTCGGCCTTGCCAGGAATGAACCTGCCGCCTGTGGTCATGGTGAGGTGATGATTATCGTCGAGATACAGATAGCACTTATAGGTGAAACTTGTAATATCACCAAAGATGTATTGGTAGCACTCGATAAAGAACCGAGTGCCGTCGCCGTCTGTGACGCGCTTCTGGTAGGCGTGGTCGGCGTTCCGGCCGTACGGTATTGGTATCTTGTAGAACCCCGCGTCGAGTAGGTCTTGCTCAGTCATGGCTTCACCTCCACGCGCACGCAGTCGTAGCCTTGACGCTTCCACGATGCCCAGACTTCTGCGACTGTGATGCCAAAATACGCATCAGGTCCGCACAACGAATGAATGCACGCCTTGCGAGTCTTGCCTGTGTATGCGTATTTCCAATGGCTGAAATACGGATTCCCGTTGCGGTTGACGATTACCCAGAGTTTCATTCACTCACCCTTTCTATCGCCGCAACGAGCGCGGCGGTGTTGATTTTCATTCCGTGTCCTCCGTGATGGGCTGCTGGAGAATGAGGCGGGCGGTGTGGGTGGCGCAGTCACTTATCATGTAAGTCCTCCAAAGTTTTGCGTCAATAGTCGTTCCATACACCACCACCCCAGAGTCGATGGTCAATTGCAGTGCGTCGCGCTCTTGCTTCATGTCTACCCATAACGCAGCGTTGTGGTCGCGCTGTTATGTCATCTCATTCAGTTCGTTGCGGAGCGCGTCGCGCTCGGACATAACCTTGCCAAGATGCCGCCGGAGTTCGTCGCGCTCACTGATAAGCTGGTGAAGGTCGCTGGCGCAGTGGATGCCGCCATCCCTCACACGCAACTCGGCCAGCAATTCCTCGGCGGTGATGGCGATGTGACGCAGCTTAACCTGCATTGACTCACTCATAGTCCACACATCCCTTCACATTCGTTGAGAAACCCAAATCTTTCTTGGTCTGCATCGGTTACCTCAATATCCACATCAGCCAGCGGCATCAAGCTCCGATGAAGATAAGCAGGATTGTTCAATCCGCTGGCACTGCTATCTCGTATCTTTGAGTCGTACCAAATAGCAAACTCCCAACCTTGCGGATCATTATCCCTAATGTCGCGCCACTCCTCGTTGCTCCTGAACGGGCAGTAGACACATGCACTCTTGCGTGGTGCTGGGATGGTCATATTAGATAGCCACCAATCAAGGCACTTGTGGCGCGTCCAACCCATCCTCACCAACGGATACTCAATGTCGATGAATTTGTCCTTCGGGTCTTTCATGCGCTGCATCTCATCGTATGAAATACCTTGAATAGACAGTGCTGTGCGGCCCTTATGTTGCTCACCTTTCGCAAGCCCGAGCAGTTGCCTGACTCTAGTGTTTATCGGCTTAATCTTGTATTCACTTGTACACTGCCGCCGCGTCTTTCCGCTCTTGCCATCAAAGTCTGTGAATGCAGGAATGCGTAAGTGCTTAGGGTCGCACTCACTCAACTTCCCGGCACTGACCACCTCGACACAGATGCCCATACTCTCAACCCATGCAGCCATCTGCCATAGATGCTCGTAAACCCAAACTGGCTCGTCCTGCGTGTCAGCAAAGATGGCAACATCAACCTTCGGGATTTCGTGCAGCCCAAGAGCCGACAGCGCAAGCAAGGTGCTGCTCTGCACTCCTGCGCCAAACGAAAGGTATACAAGGCTGTACGATGTCGGGTCGTAAGGTTCCCATGGGAACAACGCTCTACCGCTCATAGTCCAATCTCCCTGCGGTATCCAATCCGCTTTCGTTCTAGTTCTGCTGTCTCGGCCACGGTCTCGCGCTCCATGCCCTCGAAAAGGTCCGCGCACCAGTCGCACGCGGACTCGATGTTGCTGGCGTGTGGCCCCTCCACCCCGTCTAGGTCTGCCCGCCAGCCGTGCGGCCAGTTGGTCAGCGTGAAGGATTCGGCGCGGCCTGTGCTTAGTAGCTCGTAGATGCGCTCGGTCATATCTCCAACCCCTTCAGCCGCGCATCCACGTCGATGTCAAGGTACAACTCCTCCACGTTGCTGCTCCCGCACGGCACACGGCCCGCGTAGTAATTCGGCGGCGTGGAGTCGAAGCCTGTGCTGTACTTGAGTGCAACGCCGTGACCGTTGACCACGCCGCCCGTCCACCGTGGTATGTCGTCGGGGTCTTTGTTGTAGGCGTAGGTGCGTTCCTTGCTGCCTATGATCTTCGCCGTCGCGCTAAGAGTCTGTGTGCGCTTCATCACGCGCACCGAAGGAAGTGGCGGAGAACAAGCCAGAAATGGCGCAGGAGCGCGGTGAACGCAAAGTCGGAAGCCCACTGCGGATCGCCATCACCAACCCCGTGCAGGTAGCGTCCGCCCGGTACCCGCGCCGTGAGCACGAGCACCCCATTGACCGTCGTACAAATGTAAGGCTGCGTCATCCCAAGTCTCCCTCGTGGTGGTGGAAAATAAATCGCGGCCCCCGCCGATTTGACGGGAGCCGCGCACCAGTGGAGACTCGGATGATGCTCCGTGCCTTCGAGCAAGAGCATATCACTTCCAATGAAACTTGTCAATGCCTGCATCATCTTTGTGTCCGCTGGTGCTGCGACAAGGACAATCGTAGCACCATTGACACTAACTGTCAAGCAGAAAAAACACCACCGGAAAGTCCAAAAAATAAAGGCTAAAGTGGATACTGGCGATCACGAAAAGCACATTCCGACAACACACAACGATCCTAAAAACACAAAGGGCCGGGGCCAGGAGGGGGGAACTGGCCCCGGCTATGGACACCCACGGGGATGGTGTCCAAACCGCGCTGGATCAAGGCGCGGGAGGAGAAAACTGGACTCCACCGCTGCCGGGCGGAACATCGGTCACATTCCGAGTCCGCCCGGCATGTTGGAATTAGCCGACGGCCTTAGCCGTTGGTTGCGATTGGTGCAGCCGTACGGGCCTTGTTGTGTCTCAAGCCTTTCGGTTCTCCGCGTGGCAGGCATCATAAAGAGAGTGCCAAGACGGCTGCGAAACGCATTGCTGCGTCGTTTCCGGCGGTACTCGCGCCGGAAGATTGGTGGCGGTGGAAGGACCGCATTGGCGTGCTTACCCTTCCGGTGTCGAGGTGGAATGCCATTACCACCACCCATGCGCGTCATGGAACGCACCGCCAAAGTCGATTCAACTTGCAAAAAATACTTGCGAGTTCAGCTACCGAGGATTACTAGGTAGCTCAGTCGTCAAGGATTACTTGACTGCTCGCTTCCCCGCCGCCAGCAGGCCGGACAACTCCGGGTTGTCGCTCAACACCTGAACGATCTGGTAAGCCAGACCATCCACCAACCGCTCGTTGTGATTGCTGTACCCCAAGCTGAAAAGCATGGCGTGAACAATCTCGTGCCAAAGTGTGATGCGCGTCATCAAGGGGTCCATACCCTCTCGAACAACTATCGTTCGCTGCGCCTCATCACACAAACCATACTCAGGCAACGGGGCAACCGCTATTGCCCAATCCCCTGGGCCTATACGGATGGTCTCAGGGAGCTTCAATGACATCGTAGGCAGGAGCCTGATAGTAGTTCCCGTCCACGCCAAGCGTCTGCTTCTTCCCGGTGCAGCGAATCATCTTCTTCGCGTGCAACTTCTGCAACCGGGCGTTCGCCACCTTCCTGCTCACGCCCCAAAGATCACTCAACTCGGCGCAGGTGAAACCATCCGCCACAACCTCAATCGTTCGCGCCGCATTCAGCGCGTCAAGCCAACGCTGCACGTCCATCAAATTTCTGGCTCCTCACGGGCAAAGGAAACTGTAAACGGCTTCGGATACCAAACACCGTCAGGTGCTTCTCGAAGAATCAAGCCGCCAAACTGCGGCTGGCTCTGACGCGCACCGGGAATCTTCCAAGTGAACGGAGTCTTGCCCTGCCACGCGGGCGTGACTATCGAGTACGCCGTCTCCTTGCTCGCTGGCATCATGCACTGGTACGCCCGGTGACGATGGCTGCGGACAATCACGTCGGGAGGCTGGCGACCCCAACGACCCGCTTCCGTGTACGCCTCGGTCAACTCCTTGTGGACTGCCGTGCTCTCATACGCTTGGCTACCCGTGCTTCCAATGTGGTGGAGCGCGTGCAGGAGAATGTCGTTCTGAACGCCAAAGCGAAGCCACAACTCGTACCGCGAATGGTTCCCGGTCGAATCAGGGTACGCCCCGAGTATTCGCGCCAAGGTCTCCTCGTGCTGGGCACTCGGGCCAACGTGCGCCTCCGTCCCACGGATGTGGTAGTACCGCGCCGCTTTCTTCACCTCGTCAGCCAACACCGCCTCGGCTATGTTGATCTGATCCTTCCAGTTGTTCGTGATGGTCGTCGTCGTCCCGTGGTGCATCCCGTCCAAGGCATCGCCGTTGTGGATCAGGTAGAACGGCTCGTCGTGGATGGTCTCAGGGATGAACACGTCCCAGAAGTAACGCCATTGCTCCCACATCCAAAGCTGGAAGTCGCTCGGGACGTACTTCCCGCCCTCGTCGAGCGACACGCCCTCCGGTGGACACAAAGCCAACTTGCAACCGGAATGCGTGTCAGAAATGACGACGACGTTGTTGATCTTGGGAGGCATTTGAATCTTGTCCTACGAACAGTTGACTGGAACGCCGTTCAATCTGCACCACTCGCGCCAGTAACGAACGCCTTCAGCACACTCCCACGCCGCCCAATCACTGGCATCAAAGACCCTCTGGAAAGCCTTGACACCATCAACCGTAATCCCCTCACGGGGCGGCAAGGCAGGCTTCTCATGCGGGTTGCTTCTGAGCGACGGCCACTTCATCGGACTACCCGAACAACGCTACAAGTGTAGCCAGCAGGCTACCCAAGGTGAACGCCAGCGAGTACACCTGCTCCAACAGGCCAAACACCTCGGGGTCCAGCAACAGACCAATCAGACGATCAAGAATCTCCATTTTACGACTCCTTCATGCCGGGGCGACGAAACCCCGCGTTGTGCTCGTCCTGCAAAAGACGACGCAATTCCTCGCAACAACCCGACACCACCTCACGCGCCGCTCGGGACAACGGAACAGCCTCAAGACGCTCCAGAACCGAACTCACCTTCACAATCTCGTTGAACAGCATCATCATTCCCCTACTGGTTCCATCGGGCTTTTACCCCGCGCACGTCCACATGAATGAACCCCTGACCAGGGTACGTCCCTATTCCTCCCCGCTCAAACACAGGCACCCGCGTCGCCGCCGTCTTCATACGGGATACGCTCATACCGGAAATCACAATGTCCGCCGCCTTCCCCAACAAGTGCTGCGAGTACGGAGAACCCTCAACCTTCCGGTTGTACGCCACCGTCCTGTACCCGCTGTTCACCGCAATGGGAACACCCACCAGACTACGCAACGCCTGCAAGCCGTCCAGCAACCGAACGTCCAACACCAGCACCTTCGACAAGTCACGGCTGCGAAACTCCCACGGCTGAAAGTCAGGCCAGCGGCGGGACAAATGCTCCTCCGGCCAAGACTCCCACGCGCCCCCAGCAGGAACGTACAACGGGCCACCACCGTCGCCATACCCCACAAGGTGCAACTCAAGGTTCCCAGAACAAAGCTCCGACTTACTCCGGCGCACAGGAAGACTCCTCAGGCGCGTCCATCTCCACGCGATCCTGAAACCCGCGAACCAACACCTTACGGCTGTCTCGCTGGTAAATCCGCTCCGGAAGAACGTACAGCACGCGAAGTCCCAACTCCCGCGCTATACCCACCTCGGCTCGAACCCCTACACTCTCACGCCAGCCGTCCAGCATCATCACCCACATCTCGCGGCTGGAGGAAATGAACTTCCGGTCCACATCCTTCCAGTGCTCCCACTTGTGACCCAAGCCGTGCTCGTCGCACATAACCGCGCTGTGCGTGATCGGGCTGAACACCGCCAAACCCTCCCCCGTCAGCAACGCCGCCCCCCGCGTCAAGCTCTCGTATCGGCTACCCATCACCTCACGGCTCTCGTCCGTGTACGGGCCAGCCAAGTAGATGTCGATCATCAGCAGAGCACCTCCTGCGCCAACCGCCGCACCGCGATCTCGCAATACTTCTCCTCCAGCTCAATCCCAATCGCCCGCCGCCCCATCAGCTTTGCGGCCTCAAGCGTAGTCCCTGAACCCATGAAAGGATCGAGGATGGTGTCGCCTTTGTCCGTAAACTGCTCGATGAATCGCGTGTAAAGCTCAAGCGGCTTCTCTGTTGGATGTCTGCCGCTGATCTTGTTGCACGTCCACACCGCGGGGTATCCGCCACCGTTCCATCGCTTCTTTCCCGACGGGTGCAAAATCGCAACCTGCTCAAAACCCTGCCCAGGCCTATCGCCTGTAAATTGTGGACACGGATTAGGTTTCACCCATACACCTAAGCGTATAAATTCCAGACTCTTCGGCGGACAAATCATCAACTGCGCCGCATGAGCAAGGTCGCAAGTCATAACAACCCAGCGCGAGACCCTGATGCTCTCCAGTAAGCTGCGCAGCGCGTCAAACTCGATATGCG
>Ga0099848_1001213_pt1 | contig 12018 bp, 23 predicted proteins | sample CB_VirMetaG_3_FD_78179 | JGI IMG/M metagenome (GOLD analysis project Ga0099848, IMG submission 78179) | Freshwater to marine saline gradient viral communities from Chesapeake Bay - CB_1508_1S Viral MetaG | ecosystem: Environmental > Aquatic > Marine > Coastal | place: USA: Chesapeake Bay... | reverse complement strand
TGCATATCGACAAGAACTGCGAGACATCTCCTTGCAGCCCGGATTCCCCTGGAGCGTGACATGGCCACAATCGCCTGCTTGAGCCTTGGCTTTCTTTTGCTGACTGGCTATAGCCTGTTAGCAATCAACCCACGCGATGACGACTGATGGAACGCTGGCTTGCTACTAGCGGCGCAGTGATCGCGGTGCTCACGGCAATCGTGGGCACCACTATCGCCGTTGAAACGCGCTATGCAAAGTCGGCCGAGGTAAAGGCGCAGCTAGAGGAGTACTACGCCAAGCAGCTGAAGCTGCGGATCCTTGAGATTGACCTCAAGCCTGACCCTACACCTGCAGATCGTGCGCTGCGTCAATACCTGCAGCAGGAGCTGACAAAAAGTAGTCGATAGATTAGTAAAACGCCCACGGCTTTCTACAAATGGCAGTACGCGCTAAAACTGGCACCGCACGCATTGAGCATCAACCCGGCAAGCCCAAGCTGACGCGGCAGGGTAACGGAAAACGCAGTAAGCCGCGTGGCACACGAAAGCTTCGCAGGGGCCAGGGCCGTTAAACTACACACGTAGCCATTGCTGCCATGATCGAAGTCATAGCCGCAGTGGCCGGCGCATCCATTTCCGTCGCCGCAATGGGCGCGATGGGATTCAGCCGCAAATCAGACGAAGCCCGCGACGCGGTTATCCGACTCACGAGCGCGGTCGAGCATATAGCCACTCAGCTCGACGTGCTGCACACCGACATTAAAGAAGATAGAAAAGAGTTTTTCTCCCGCCTTAATACGATGGAGCAAAGGGTCTCTAAGCTGGAGGTACGTCCACCATCCCTCTGACCCATGGACTTTATCCAGCATCCAGCGTTCTGGATTGTCTTGGCTGCAGCGTCTGAGCTGATCGCCCTGTCGCCCCTGAAGGATAACAGCATCATTCAACTGATCTTTCACGCACTTCGCGCCATCAAGGGAAAAAAGCTCTAGGTAAAACCTGGGAGCAAGCCGCACGGGAGTGGTGGTTTGAAACCATGCTCCCCGGCAGGTTGGACGATGCTGAGCGCGAGTGGCGCGCAGCCCAGCCTGCTGAGCCAGAGCCCACCGTCGTCCATCACGAGATCGACGACACGCTGCAGACAGGTGACAGCCGCCTCCTTGGTGGCGCAATGGAGATCAAAGCCACTTGGAGGCGCGAATGACCAACACAAAGCCGATCACCCTTGAGCAGGTGTTTCGGTACTACAAGGGGCTGCCACATCAGACTGCGGCTGTTGAAGAGTTGGCGCGTGATCTACAGGTCAATGGCTATGCGGTGGCGATGCGACGTGATCGGCCATGGTTTGCAACCTGGAGCCAAGACGGCAAACAAAATAATTACGATGCAGCCATAAAACTGATCAAAGAGTTTGAAGGTTGTCATCTCGGCGCATATCCAGATCCATTGCACGGTTGGGATGTGGCGACCATTGGGTACGGTACAATTCGCTATTCAGACGGGCGCAAAGTGCAGCGCGGCGATAAAATTACGGTAATAGACGCAAATCAATTACTTGAGATTGAGGTTGAACGTATTGCAAGCAAGCTGCGCAGCACTATTCCATTTTGGAATGCAATGAGTGCAAGTAAGCAATGCGCACTTATCAGTTTTGCCTACAATCTTGGTACAGATTTTTATGACGGCGTTGGTTTTGAAACAATCAGCAGGCGCCTAAAGAACAAGGAGTGGGATCAGGTTCCCGCTGCAATGGAGCTGTACCGCAATCCCGGCAGCAGTGTTGAGGCTGGCCTCCTGAGGCGTCGCAGAACAGAGGGGGCACTCTGGGCTCAGGACACTCAGGACAGGGAATCGGAGCCCGGAGAAGTGCTTCTGCGTGTCGCCTATGAAGCCCAGAACGACAACGCAAGTGGAACTGGGTATCGAGAGTGTTTTTCTAGTAGCGCCGCCATGGTTGCTCGCTTCTACGGAAAAGTAAATAATGACAATGAATACAACAAAATTCGATCTATTTATGGAGATACAACTAATGTGCAGGCGCAGATCAAAGCACTTCAGTCTTTGAATCTTCAAGCACGTTTTGTTACCAACTGCAATGCAGCAAGATTAGAGGCGGAGCTTAATGCGGGGCGCCCTGTGATGACAGGGTGGCTGCATAAGGGACCAATCGGTAGTCCGAGTGGTGGTGGGCACTGGACTGTCGTTATCGGATATACAAAATCAAGCTTTATACACAACGATCCGAACGGCGAGGCTGACATGATTAACGGCGGATATGTGAATCATGTAAATGGGATGGAAATCAAGTACAGCAAAAGGAATTGGTTGCGCAGATGGGAGGTAGATGGCCCAAATACGGGATGGGCCGTACTGGTTTCTCGTGATTAGGATGTGGTGTAAGCCGCTACAACCGGCATGGCAATCACCTCAACTCGATTGTCGCCAGAGCTACTGGAAGTACGCATTCCTTACACAAGTCTTAAGGAAACTGCTACATTTTTACTTGCATCCGACATTCACCTGGACAACCCTAAGTGTAATCGTGTATTACTAAAGCAACATCTTGACGAGTGCAAAGCGATTGGCGGTAATGCATTGTTTTTTGGTGACGTGCTTTGCGTAATGCAAGGCAAAAAAGACAGGCGTGGAGGCAAGGGGGACATAAGACCAGAGCATCTTGGCGGAAATTACTTTGATCTTGTTTTTCGTGAATCCGCCGATTTCTTAAAATCTTACGGTGACATGATTTTGATGATGGGAGACGGCAATCATGAGACTGCTGTACTCAATAATCAAGAGATTGATCCCTTGGAAAATGTCACTCGATTAATGAGAAATGATGGCGCAGTGACCGAGCATATGGGCTATCAAGGCTTTGTGCGATTTGTTTTTGAGCGTGAAAACGCTGGTGTTCGCCGTTGCACGCTGTTTTTCCATCACGGTGCATGGGGCGGCATTGTTACAAAAGGCACGATGGGCGGTGGGCGTTACGCGCAAATCGCGCCTGATGCCGACATTGTGATAAACGGTCATAACCATGAGCGCAGCATCGTGGCGCACCCTTGCTATCGCATCAGCGACAACGGCAAAGCATGGATTGAGCAGCGCTGGCACTTGCAGACAGGCACCTACAAGCAAGAGTTTGGAGGCACAGGCGGCTGGGCGGTTGAGCGGATTGTGATGCCTAAATCACTTGGTGGCATTTGGCTTGACTTGACACCGCGAAAGCGAGGTGGTGTTGACATTATCTGCAGGCCAACACTATGAAACAGTATGTTCTTAAGGTTGAATACACAATCGTTGTCGAAAGTCACGACGATGACCCGGAAGATGTATCAAATGATTTTGTTGCGCGACTTTCTGAGTTAGCGCCATCCAATGATCACATCCTAGGCCTTTCGGTCCAGGTGCTTCCGATACCTGAATTGCGTGGATCACACGATTGAAGGCTCCAACCTCATTCCCAAGCGCAGTGCAAAACACAGATTCAGGCAGCAAATCTTTGAAGCGTGGGAACATTGTTGCGCCTATTGCGGAATAGATGCTGACACGCTTGATCATGTCAAGCCAAGACATAAAGGCGGGGGTACGGTGACAAGCAATCTCATTCCTGCTTGTCGATGCTGTAATCGAAAAAAGGGCAGTGAGGAATGGGAGGTGTGGTTTAGCCGTCAAGAATCTTGGAATCTTGAGCGAGTGCTCAGAATTCGCAACTGGATTGAAAGTTAAACTCTCAGCTCTTTTTTAACACGCAGAAGCATTGCGCATCTATTGATTCCAGCTTTTTCCATTTTTTGCAATCTGCTGCGAGACAGCCCAGTCGCATCGCATATATCTTGCCAAGGCGTTGGTGGGTCTTTCGCTCTCTCAAGAACCACCATTCTTGTTATCTCGTCTAGATATTGATCTATCGCTGCGTATGCTTCTTCTGCGTTTACTCTCGCTTCTGCGTCTTCAATTGTATTTGAATTCTTCTCATCCGCAATAATCTCAATAAGAGTTGCGCCTTCTTCAATATCATTTGCGCACTTATCAAGACTTGAAAGAGCGCGAGGGGCACTCATAACAGCCCTTATTTCATTTACGTCCAAGTCTGTTCTTTCTGAGATTTCAACGAGTGTTGGTTCGCGCCCAAATTGCTTGCTCAGCTCCTCAATCGCTTTCCTGATTTTGAATGTTGCGTCATGCACCCCAATTGGAAGACGGATCGTTAGATCAGCAAATTGCATTGATCTTTGTATCGCTTGTCTGATCCACCAATAAGCGTAGGTGCTCATTGCATATCCGCGAGTCGGGTCAAATTTTTCAACCGCTCGTGCCAGACCCAAGTTTCCCTCTTGAACAAGATCCATCAGGTCAAGACTATTGCAGCGATTTGTATATTTTCTTGCAATATTTACGACAAGTCTTAAGTTGCACTTGATGAACTTGTCTCTCGCCTTTATTCCAATTCTTGCAATTTTTCTGTCTTCGTCTGTGTAAGTAGATTCTTCTTTGTCTCGTATTGCCATCCACGCTTGAATCTGCGTACCAAGCATCACCTCCTGCGTCTTTGTGAGGAGGGGATAGCGCCCTATCTCATTGAGGTAGCTCTTGATCGCATCGCTGGCCATCGTCGGTTGAAACGCCTTGGGAGACTTGCAGGCAGTGGAGCTTCCATTGCGCTTGCCACTCCTGTGCATGATCCCACACCATGCCAATTCCGTAAACACGCCATTTCCAATTATTATCTTTACATGGCGCCTGCAGCCAAGGCTTGTTACGCTCAGTCATAACCGCTTCTTTAATAATGACCTCATCTCCAAGCTATCGCGCCGAAGACCAGTTCCAAGAACGGCTAAACTCTGAACGTCTTAAAGAATTATTTAGCCGTAGAGATTATCAAGGGCTACTTGATTTTGCACTACTACTCAATCATCAAGCTTCGTTTAACAACAGCAGAGCAGTATGGGCGATAGCCGAGGCCTGCAAGAATATGAGCGAAGAGTTTTCCCTGAGTAAATATCAAAAAATGCTTGACGATCTCACCTGATCAAGTCCAGATACTTTGTCGAACAGTTTCGCTATTGTTATAGTTACCTTTTATGGCGTAACTAACAAGTGGTGCGTCTGACATGCGCTGAAAAACAACCTGCCCGATCAAAAGTCCGGGATAGAGCGGAATTGGGTGAATCTGCCTGATGTTGTGCAGCTCAAGAGTCAGGCGGCTTTTGTGAAATCCAGGGTCGATGTATGCGCTGAGTGCATGAGAGTAGCCTTCACGCCCCCTGCTCGACTTGAGAGCAAAGTGTCCGGCCACATCCTCAGGCATGTTGAAGATCTCCTCTGTGCAGGCAAGGCAGAACTGCCCAGCACGCAGCAGCCAAGGATTTTCCTTGGTGAAGCCGGAAAGAGGCGTGGGGATGAGCCGATCTGTTGCGACAGATTCGATCATGATTTGATTGCCTAGTCGCACGTCATAGCTAGCTGGATTGAGTTGTTCTGATCTGTACGGCACCATCATCGCCTGCTCTTTACACAGGCGTTCGATTTCGTGATCACAGAGAATGCTCATGATTCAAATGCCGCCTGTCCAATAAGAGGAAACTGCTGAATAAACACTTTTTTACACGCCTCAGCTATCTTTTGATGCTCTAGTTGCGTGCCATTCCCGCACCGTAATTCAATATAATGCACCCATGAACGCAACGTTCCGTGCATATAGAGCGTTGTTGGAGTGCAAAGTGGCAAAATCCGACGCGCAGTTTCCTTTGCTACGCCACTCTTCAGCATCTCTTCGTAGGTGTCAAAAGCACTGCCGATGACCTTTGCGGCGGCGTATTCAAGATCTCGCTTCTCCTGGTCAGAGAATGTATCGTGACTGCTCTGCCGATTTTTTTCATCTTGCTTTCTAAAGCTTGGTACTGCTGCGATTGCAGTTTGTGCATAGCGAGTAGAAAATTCCTGGAAACTGAAGCTCTTGTGACGCAAAATTTGCGCCGCTATATCACGCTCAGTGTTAATTTTTACGCACATTGAACACATCTCCAGCGGCGACCAATGTTTATGGCTAATCAAATATCTGACTAGTTTTGGTGCCGTCTCTTGATTGTCTTCGTTCGCCGGGTTGCTAACCCTAGCCATCTTGACAATCAGTCGTTCGGCGTCAGGACTGCAATGAACAAGCTCAACCTTCACCTTTCGCCTCCTTTGCCTTCAAGAGTACGAACTGAGCAAACGCAACATGCGATGCAGCGGATTGCTTATTTGCGGGCGCATTGGGGTAAGAACCTTCCCAGTATTCGCGGAATAGTTCCTCAAGATCAAGCCCAAACATTTCCCTGCTCCTTGTTCATGTACTTGTCGGCTAGCCCAGTGTAGAGAGCGTACATGGGGTGACTTCTATCGTTGCGCCCGTCTTGTTCGTACCAAGACTCTAGGCGATCTTGTCGCCCTTGTTCTTCAAAGGGATTGACCATCGTGTTGGGAGCGGTGTTTGTTGATCCAGTAAGCAGCTTGAGCGCACCGCCACCCGTAGCAAGCAGCGGCGCGGACAAGAGCCCTCAGGTTGTGCGTCAGCGACGCCTCTGAGTTCCAGACGGCTTCAATGATGGCATCGGCCTCAGCGTCTGTCATCAGGGTTGAGCAGGACCGCTTGACCGTAATAGGGCGCAAAGGAGCTGTTGATCAATTGATGCCTAGCTTCAAGCTCAGAGAGGGCGGTGAAGGTCTCAATTGCGTTCAGGAGCGGGAAGTGAAAAAAGAACTTTCGTTCGCTCGGTCGCTTTGTCTTCAAGGATGTAGCTGATTTGTTCATGGAAAATGACGGCGATGACTGAAGAAGCAATTAAAAAACAGGCTATTCCAGTGATTTTGTCACGCATTTTCAACAATGTTTAGTAGATTTGGGGATTGATAGTTCGGGCCTTTCATAATTTTTCCTGCCTCATTTCTGATTGGGGCGCCCGTATTATCGAGCTTGCTCATGTTGCTGTCAAAAATGCGTAGCATCGCTTCATCAAGATCCCAGCCCATGTTTTCTGCCGCCTGATAGCAAACAAAAACAAGGTCGGCCAGCTCTTTCAGAAGATCGGCGTGAGTGGAAATGTCATTCTGCTTGAAAGCGTCAAATGCCTCAATAACTTCTGTGTACTCTTCAATGATCAACTTGATCTGAAGATTGTATTGAAGATTTCCTTTTTGATTGTCGCTTTTAACTTGGAATGCTTTTCTCCAGAGTCGCGCCTGTTCCTGCAGTTGTCCCATGTTGATAAAGAAAGAAAAAGCCCTGCCGAGGCAGGGCGTGAACGGTGAGAGGCGAATCAGAGATCCAGGTCGTCGTCGCCTTCGGCTTCGGCGGCCTCAGCGCTGTCCAGAGGGGTCAGGACAATCTTGCCCTCTTCGGCAGTCACCTGCACCTTGCTGCCAGGGGCAAAGCCGGCGATGACACTGTGGCGAGCACCCACCACGCAGTTGCCGGTCTTGCCTACGGTCACGATGGGAGCGCGACCCTTGCGGGAGCTATAGGCGCGACGAGCAGAAGGAATCACGATGCCAGTAGAGGCTTCGGTGACGGCCTTGAAGAACTCGTTCTTGTGGATGCGGGTTTGAGTTTCGCCGGTTTCTGCGTCGGTGATCTTGGTGTAGTAGCCAGCCCCAAAAGCAAGCTCATCACCAGCAACGCCTTGATTGGCTTGAACGTAGTCAAGCAGCTCCTGACCTACCTTGCGCTCACCGCCAACTTTGACTTTGCTGGACTTGGCTTCAGCGGTTTCGGGAGCAACGGCTGTAACAGACATTTCAGAATCAGTTTCGATGGGATCAAGGACTGCAGTATCTGAGTCCTGTTTTTTGCGTGCCATGACGGCTTGCGTGGTTGACTTGTGCAAGTTAGCACGTTGAGCGCTTTCTTGCAAGAGTCTCGTTACGGCTTGAGTGCAAGCATCAATGCCGTAGCGGCTTCTTGATCAAGACGTGACACCTTGACATGAACACCAGGGCCATCAGTCGGATCACAGAACAGCTTCATAGACGAAGCCGCAATGATCAAAGCGTCGTCATCATAACATATTTTTGTCAACGCATCTCCACAGGCTCTGAGCAGCTTGTCGGCGTCGCCCTTATTTGAATGAAACAAAGGGGCACTAGGCTTGAGTTCGCCTTTACTATTAAAATGAGCTTTTGGGCGAGGCATGTAAAATAAAAGTGACAATACAAATAAGCCCTGCGTTTCCCAGTCGCGTGGACGCATCAGTGTCGCCATGCGCCCCACAGAGGCCCTCCAGGCGTAGAGCCCTTTGGATTGCTCAGTCATGGCCACAGCAACGCGCTGGCGGCCTTCTCGGTCGGTGTAGACGCGCCCGAAAGCGCTTTTGGAGCCCTGCGTTTCAGGTTTGCCGGCGACAAAGAAGGAATAGGACTGAGCTGAGCACTGCTCAAGCGTCGTCAACAAGCTTGCCGTCATCAATCCCCTTGTCGCGCTTGTAAATTTCTATAAGTTTAGCGATCAAAATACGTCGATTCAACTTACTGAGCTTGACACTTAACTTTTCCGCCAGCTCTTCTGTCTGCTTTGCTGTTGGGTTGTTGTAAAGAGAAAGTGGGCGAACAGTCCGTTTGCGCTCCCAGATCGTGAGATCCTCTGCGCAATCAAAAATATCCTTGTATTTTTTTCCTGCGCCAACTTCTTGCAAGAGTTGCGGATATTGATTGTAGATTCTTTCAAGTATTTGCAATCTCCTGTATCTGTCTGGATTCTTTTTTCTGCATCGCTTTTGAATGTAATACTTAATCCGCATATACTCAAAAAACTCTTGCGGAAAATCAAACCCATCATGTTGCTCACCTAACCATTTTGTGAATCTTGATGCGTATTGCGCTTGCGTTTTGTCTTTTATCGCAGCTTTTGCGCAGTTTGCAAGAAACGTTGCAAGTGTTGCTTTTTTGATTCCAAGTCCATGATGAAAGTTGAATATAAAATCTTTCACGCCGTGCATTTTTATGTCTCTATTATCAAATGTTTTGTACCCTAAATACACTTCATTGTCGATAATTTTCCACATTGTTGCAAAAAACAATTCACCATCGCCGCCATTGATTAAAGCGCCTAGGTGAAGACGCGCATCTGCAACAAGACGAGCGCCATAAAAAATATCACCGCGATCTTTCAGCATGTCATCAATGCGTCAAGCTTTGCTCGGAATTCTTGAATCGTACCTGTATTTTCAATTACACGATCAAAGCCATCCCAGTCATCAAGCCCACCCTCGGAGACGTGTGTTTCTTTATTCGCAACAGATGGACGAATAATTTTCCACACCTCGCCACCCATCTCTTTAATCATCTCTGCTTCATTTAGAAAACGAACGTCATCAATCACAACGCCATAGCTTTCTTCTTTTTTAATGCGGTATCTCATGCAGTCAAGCCAGATGTTTTGATTGATGTAGTCACGCCCCCATTGCGTACCAAGTGTTTGCAGAACATGCCTGGGAGTTGCGTTGATTTCAGGGACGACTTTTTCTTTGTGCGCCCACACAAGTGCTACAGCTTCATCTTTTTTGTATCCAAGTGAAACAAAAAACTCTACACCCATTCGTTTAATTGGCTCTGCAAAGCTCATCATGCGATGACTAGTTCGTGCAAGAACATTTGCAGCGAGTGATTTCCCTGACTGAGGGGCGGGGCTGTAAAGTCCGATGAGCTTGTTCACTGCAATTTACTGTCGCCATTGAATGATACAAGAAAACCCCCGAAGGGGCTTTCAAGTCTTGGGCTTACGAGCTATCCACCTTGACAAGGCCCAGAACCCACATGCGGGGGCGGTACCGCCTTGTTCCCTGACGAGACCCTTTGACGTTGCGTGCGCTGGTGCTTTACGAACTACCGCTTGGCCCGAGCAGTAGAAGCGTTGGCGCGAGGGAGGTGGATCAGTCCTGTTTCAGTAGGATGGAACCGTGCTCCGCCAAGGGATCAGAAGGGCATTTCGTCTGCAGCCGGGGCTTGAGAACGAGAAGGCATCTCCTGCCCTTGACGCTCAGGGATAGTGAAATCAGTTGCGTCCATGTAGACAGCAACGTATTCAGTGCCGTCTTTCTTTTTCTTTTGAGCAATGTTTTTGACACTGCCCACAAGAGTTACCTGGCGTCCGTCTTCCATGAATTTGGTGACGGTTTCGATTTTCTTTCCGTAGAAAGTGGCGTTGACGAAGTGAGTTTGTTTCCCGTTGGTGGTTTTGGAGCGGATACCGACAGTGGCGCTTTTGCCATAGTCGCCATCTTTTACTTGAACTTCGCCGGTCACATAACCGCTAGCGACGAGAGTGAGCATCAGAGTTCGGGCTCAATGAGCCTTGGAAATTGGGTGTTTTCGAGTGAGCAGTAAGCTTTGTAACGCTCGATAAATTCTTGCGCACGAGCTTTCAGCTCTTGCTTGTTCAGGACATGAACATGAGGTTCACGCCAGTCGTAGCAAACACAGATTACACCCTGAGTTATCTCATTGTCAAGTTCGCCTCGTTTTACAGCGAGATTGTGTGCGAGTGCGTATGCGGCAATCTGCACCTCAGCACTTTTGTAATGCGACATTGACTTTGCTTTTTTCTTGACGCCCTCTTCTTTGTATGAGCGCACTGTTTTCCAGTCCCATATGCTGTACTGACCATCCCAATGCAGGCGCAAGTCAGTAGTGCCTGCGTAACCCAAGTGACAGTAAAGAGCTTCTTCCATCAAGAAAGATGGTGCGCTCACTTCATTCTTAAAGTTCTCTTTTCTAATTAAATCAAGAACGGGCGAAAGATAGGTTATGTACTCATGAATGTTGTAGCTCATTATTTCATCCATCGTTGCATGATCCATTTTGTGTTTTTCTGCATCGCCCATGAACGACATTTCTACTTCTGCGTGAATGATTGTTCCTCTACGCTGCGCCCGTTGCATGATGTCTTCCCAGTTGGGCTCCATCTGTCGCCAGATCTCAAGCCCTTTGATCTTGTTGGGATCGAATAGCTCTGATGTTCTGCCCAAGACGGAGCTGACGGAGACGTATTCGTGATCGTCCTTGACGTAGAAACCTGATTTGGGATGCGCCATGTTTTCTGATTAAAGAGAAGAGTTTGAGAGCAGGAAGTCAGCCGCCTGCCAATATCCATTATCTCTCAAATAAACGATAATTGCAAGCAATGCGCGCTTTGATTCAGCCTCCCACTCCCCTGGGGCCTTGTCGTTAATAATCGGTGAGATAGCAAGGCAAAGCTCGCGCTCAAAATCTGTCACTTTTTTTTAGGATAGAAGGAAGGGCTCGATCAAAAACTTTTCTCCAGTTGATCATGGCTGAATGGCCATCGTGAATTGTTCTCACTTCGCCAGGTTCTGCCAGAATTTCCGCGAGCTGCACTGTTTTGTATCTGTGCCCGCAGAATTCACATTGCCTGTATCTGTAAAAATCTCCACTCGGGGTTCTTAGTGAACTTGTTACTTTTGTGATCAATGCGTTGCATTTGGGGCAGGGCAGGGAGGCTTTGTTGAGCGGCACTGAGGGACAGGTCGGCTGAAATCCTAATTTGACGGAAATTAGGAGTTGACTAGGAGTTGATCGGACTACTGGGCTTCAAGCTCGTCAGCGATGGCGAGCAACTCGTCCGCGTCGCACTCCCATACGTCGTGGCCATGATGCTCTTGCGTATGGGCCACAGCAGCACGCAGGGCGGCGGCAAGACAGCCTTGGCCGGTGTGACTGGAACGGAAGGCGTCGAGCACTGCTTGTGTAGCGGGTGAAAGTTCAGACATAGAAGTGATGTTGACTACTGGGGCTGGATTGGTGTGAATGACAGCTCAAACCACTCATTGCTTTCATTGCAGAACAGAAGGCGTGGAGGTGATGATTCGAGCCAAAGCAGTTGATTTTGGCAGTTAGTTCCGGTTTCCCAAGGAGGTGTAGGGCCGCGACGAAGCCTGAATATGCCTCCATCAGGCAGGGCTGAATGGTTCATGTTGATGCCCTTGGCACCGTCAAAGCCTGCTTCTTGTGGGGTCATTAGTGTGTAGAACTTATCTCCAGC
>Ga0099848_1001212_pt1 | contig 12023 bp, 11 predicted proteins | sample CB_VirMetaG_3_FD_78179 | JGI IMG/M metagenome (GOLD analysis project Ga0099848, IMG submission 78179) | Freshwater to marine saline gradient viral communities from Chesapeake Bay - CB_1508_1S Viral MetaG | ecosystem: Environmental > Aquatic > Marine > Coastal | place: USA: Chesapeake Bay... | reverse complement strand
GCTTGTGGCCCTGGTGCCGGTGCCGGAGTTGGTGTTTGTGGCCCTGGTGTCGGCGCCGGAGTATTCCTCGTTCTTAGTCTTTCTCTAAGTTGTCTTGTTCTTTCACGAGCTGCAGCTTTCGTTGCTTCATTAGCTAGTCTCCAAGCCTCCCGAGCTGCGTTTTGACTTGCTTCTGCTGCGTTTTGGGTTGCTTCGGCGGCTGCTTCAGCGGCACGAGCAGAAGCTTCAGCAGATTGTTGTTCTTGCCTAGCTCTCCTGATTCTCAGCTCTTCCAATCTTCTTTGGATTTCAGCTCTTCTCTGTTCCCCCGCAATATCTCTTTCTTCTGCCATTTATTGGAATCCCGATTTTTGATGGATGGGAAGATGCTCTTTACTTTATTTATAAAGAAACCCCCTCATGGGAGGGGGTGGGGTTATCTTCTGCGACCACCAGAAGGCATTTTATATTTTGACTGTTCCTTTTGAATTCTCTCCTGCTCTTCCTTTATCCACTCTTTCAACAATATGAGATAGATGTCCCTTTCCCAAGGAATCCACTCGTTTATTGCTTCCATCGTGAAATGGTGGTCGTGAACAAGAAGAAAATTTATTCTGTAGTAACTCTCTAGGTCTATGTAGAGGTTACTTACGAGAAAAAATCGGAAATACCTTCCAACTGTCTCTTTTCTACAATCCCACACGGACACTCGACCTCAAGGTCATACACCAATTTTGGCATATTCTCGAAGAAAGCGTTGATTTTCTTCAGTTGCTCTTGCGTCAAGGAATCGACAAAATCTCTGATTTCTCTCTCACTGAAGTCCTTCTTCGTGTATACCTGATTCTTGTCATACACAGAGGTTATGCAATCTCCAATCATGTCTATTGCAACGATGGGGTTGTTAGCACTTTTTTCATTGATTCCGTTTTTACCCAAGAAAGTCCTGAACGGGGGATATGTGACTTCTATTCCCACTTCTTCGGTCAACATCACCTTGGCATTTTTGGTGCTAGCGTATTCCGCATTTTCTATACGCACGTTTCTCAAATCCAATTTGGTCTTGACTATTGGGTTTCCTTCACATTCCGAGCAGGTATAATTGAATTCACTGAATTCACCAACCGAACGCATTCTTATGTTCAAGAACAGAAGTTCAACATCAAACATCGGAAAACTTTCGACGTTTATGGGGTCACTTCCCTCTTCCTGCATTATGCAAGCGTTAAGAGTGTTTCTGATAGCGTTGGAAATCGCTCCTCTATCTTTGCTCTCGTTTGCCATTATGAGAGCCTTTTCTTCCTTCACCGTAAACGGTCTATACTGAATAACTTTTCCTGAAATCAGTTCTAAAGTATAGTAAGGAATCCCGAGTTTAGGTAGTGCCATTCATTTCTCCTTTAATTAATAGTATCAACATACTGTGAGTCGATTAGTTTTGGATACTCTTCGTCTGCCGAAGAAGCAAAGTATTTATATGAAAAAGTGACATCCATAGTCAAAAGATTTTCACCTTCTGTTCCCATGTCCATTTGGTCTATTTCCGTGGGATAGCATTGGAAAAATTTGTTCCAATAAATTCTCTTTCCCAATTTTCCATCTTTCTGTGGGATGTAACTTCTTTCTGATGCTACTCCACCCGCCATGCTCTTTGGCAGAGAATATACGGTTATCGTGTTGTTTTTCGCATATTCATCGTAATAGTTTGCTTTTTTGGTTGTTGGGTCAACGGCCATGTTCATCCAATTTTCAATAAAAATCTTCTCCCTCATGTCATGCGTGAGATAAAAAGACATTGCAACAAGTTGTTCGTAGGCATAGTTGGTAGCAACCTTGAATGAATTTCCAGGCTTCGTGGTGTAGTCTAGTGTCGTTATTGTTCTTTTCGGAAAAGAAACGGATTTGCACATGACACTCATGTTTTTTGTTTCTTCCAAAGGCAACACAGTGGGATATATTCTCTGTGGGCCTCCTAGTGGATTGTAGGGTATTCTTTTAGTTGTGGTGTCCACGGACAACTCAACGTAAAAGGTGCTTGTCCTAGCAAACCCCCTGTTCCTGAAAGCGTCCAAAAAGTCGTTGTATATTTGAGGAATTGTCATCTTTATATTTTTCTTAACCTCTTTCTTCTTAGTTCTTGCAACACCAGCAAGACCTTAGTGTATATTTTTGATATGGATCCGGAGAAATTTTCGTTACCCAAAAACGCGAATATTTTCGCATATTTTTTCGGAACCCACGTCTTATACTTTATTCTATTTATGTAATATTTTCTGAATATCACCTTGTGCCAAAACACCCCATCTCTATTCTCCATTCTGTTGTAATTGACTAAAATCCTAGTTTCCCTCTCTTGGGATTCAAATATATTTCCTTTGGCATATTGGAAACAATAGTTCAAAAACTTTACCTTTTCAGCTGGATACAGATAATTCAAATTCAGTCCATAGATAAAAGTATCATCCTTTCCCAAATAAAAAATAAAAGGTCTTCTGTCATAGTATTCAAAATACTTACCCCCTCTTCTCAAAGGCTTGTATTCAAAGTAGTAGAAATTTCCTTTGAAAAACTGAAGGAATCTGACCGCTTTCAGTATTTCAGAAGAAAGAGATAGTTTTGCTCTAGTTTTATAATCCGACAATTCGTTGAATATCCAAGTGGTTGAGTTGTCCGACAAGTAATCGACATTTTCAGCTTCCATTTTATCCAATAACTTTTCCAGTTCTTTCTTTTTAAGGGGTTTTTTGGTTTTTGGAGGCTCTTTCGGGATTATCTCCTCCATAGGAGTTATTATTTCTTTTGCCATTAATTATCCCTTTTTCCGAAAAGTTCTTTTTCGGTTACGATGACAAATCTCCATCCCCTAGATTCACAGAAATCTTTTGCCGCCTGCCACTTTCTTTTGTTCAATGCGTATCTCAGAAGTTGTCTTCTTTTCGTTGGAGTTATTTTACCCTCCCCCAAGACAGGTGGTTGGGTCTGACTTTTTGGTTTTATTTCAATCAAACAGTCTTCAGTTTTTCCGTTTTTTTTCTTGATTCTAACCCAAAAATCAACAAAGTAGTTGTGTCTTCTCCCATCCAATGGAGAGATATAGGGTATGACCACTTCTTCAGATGACCAAAAAATTACGTTCTTGTTCGTGTCGCAATACCTCATGAATTTTCTTTCCCAAAGGGAACGGAACACACAATTATTGAAGTCTCCCCTGTATTTGAAAGGGTTTTTGACCCTGTATTTTCCTTTATAATTCATGACATAAATATATTTATACCACACAACTACGAGGAATGAAATTTCATGCCCATAAGAATAGAAGACATTAGGGGGACAGAGGAACATGGGTGGAGAGCAAGATTGGCCGGAAACGGAATGGTCAACAATGCTCTTTATAGACAATACACTTCAGGGGAAGCTTGGGACCAACTTTTAGCAGAATCCCAAGTTCTTCTTTTTCCCAAATCCATAGGACAAGGTGTTCTCAACAACTATGTTTTGTTTGACATATGGGATACTGGAGGAGCAGCACTGACCAAACAACTCTCCACTTTCCCAGGAACAATTTCAAAGGGAATGAGAGCAGCTTTTGCGAGTGTAGCGGGTCAGGAAGCGGGGGCCAATAAAGGATGGTTTACAGATTCCAAAACGACAGAACACATAGATGCAGAATTGGAATCCATAGCACAAGAGGAAACCGATAAAGCAGTAAAAGACGCCGCGAACTACGGAGTAGCAGGAGCTGCTTTGGGTTATTTTGCAGGAGGAGCAGCTGGAGCTATAGCTGGTGGTTTAGCGGGGGTGGCGTTTCAAAACAACTTGTCTAATTTTGCTTCCGCACTACAATCAGCAAATGGAGCAAATGTAAGTGATGCTCTACAAGGAAAAGGGTTGAATTCGTTCTCTTCGACAAGATTGGGATTTGCCAATAAAACCGAACGAGTGGGACTTTCCATAGCTTTACCGATGCCAAAAACACTGGTCACCAACTACGGGATCGAGTACGACGAAACCGATTTCACTGGCGCTGTCACTGCCTTGTCGGCTCTCAAAGCAATGGAAACCATACAAGCTGGTGGAAGAGCTACAGAGGAAATGAAAGAAGTGGTTCGAAAAATAGGAACTCTACCTTCAGACATAACAGATTCTCTTGGAAAAGTTATTGGTGTGAATGAGCTCAACGTAACAAAGTTTACCGAAGCAAGTAACAGACAAGCCCCAAACACATTCAAAGAACAAACCTTCAAGGCGGTGAAGAGGAGAACTTTTGAATTCGAGTGGGAATTTGTCCCAAAGAGTGAAGAAGACGCAATTTTGATATACGCCATAATATACGCATTCAAAAAATACTCCCACCCAAAGATGAGTGGAGGAGGATTGTACTTGGATTATCCCGGCCAGTTCAAGATAGGTTTTTTCACGGGGACAAGAGCAAATGACTATCTGTACAAAATGGGGTTGTGTGCTTGCAAAGAAGTCAACGTCGAATATGGGTCCAGCGAAGGTTTAGACTTTTTCAGACAGTTCGAAATAAACGATCCACCATTCAACGACATCCCACCAGGAGCTCCAAACAACCCCACCACTGGAGCAAACGCAGACTCTAGAAACTCAAGAAGAGTTCAATTTTCTCCTGCCAACAGCCTAAAACTCAAGGTGTCTTTCGACGAACTGGAACTCCTCACAAGAGAGAGAATTCAACAAGGATTCTAAGATGTATTTTTCAATATTCCCAACTACAGATTACAGTTATTACAACAAAGAGCAAGAGAGACTGAGTAAGTCTGTTCGTGACATAACCAAAAGAGTCAAGTTTTTAGAATATGTGAAGACATTCAAGACAAATTTTGACGATTACACCATCGGAGATGGGGAGAGACCAGACACTTTGTCTGATAGACTGTACGACACCCCAACCTACCACTGGGTGTTGTATCTGATAAACGACATACTGAACCCATATTATTCTTGGCCCATGACAAGTGAAGAATTGAACAGGCATATATCAGAAAAATATTCAGGTTCAAGTTTTTTCGTTCCAGACATATGGAAAAACAAAAGTTCCGAAGTCTTGTATAGCAAAAGATACAATGTGATTTACAAACCTTTGGAAAGTGTCACACTCTCTGATATAAACTCAGGGTTTTTTGAAGAGGACATAAACGAAAACGTCTTGTTTGGGTTTTCCACGGGTTCACAAGTAAAGGTTCTCATAAGAGGAAAAGTCCACACAACGACGATAAAAACAGTGAATGAAAATTTTTACGAATTGGAACTGGAGAGAAAGGATTGGAATCCCACAAACTTCAACCCAAAAACTAGTTACTTGATATATCAGTCCTCGAATTCTGCGGTGAATGTTTGTATAAAAATCCCCATAACCAGAATGCTAAACGAAAGAAGGTACTCGGTACATCATTTCAGTTACAACGGACAAGAGATAGACCCCAGAAAAAAATTCGAAGATTCCGTTGTTGGGTTTGAAGACCCATATTCGAATTTCTACGACCAAAACTTAAACAACACGCAATATTTCTTGGATGTTCTGTCCAATTCTTTTGCCGATGTTTATGCTGTCAAAGGTAAAGACGAAGAATACATGAATCCCAGTTTTTACGTCACCAACCAAGATTATGAACTTTCTATAAATGAATCGAAGAGGACTATATTGGTCCCCAGACCAGAAACCGTTCGTTCCGTGGTTACTGCAATGAAGACCATTTTTTCACAGAGTACATAAAAAATGTCAAATGACATACTGAAAAACAAAATATCTAACGCTTCCGAGATAAATCTAGCCAAGTTAGAAATAATAACACAATCGGGAGTCAGCATTGACGTATCCACATTCTTCGTCTCTTTGGAGATATATGAGAGTATGTTCTCAAATACCCTAACGGGGTCTCTGACGATACACGACAAAAACAACCTACTCGGAAACGTCTCCATAAATGGAAAAGAGAAAATAAACGTAATTTTCAACACTCCCTCGGCCCCAGAAATATCAAAGTCGTTTTACATTCATGAAATTTCCTTGAATCAAAGGGTGCCCGGAAAAAAAGAATCATTCATAAAAATGAACTTTTCGACTTTGCCGTTTTTCCTCAGTTACAGTCAAAAAGTATCAAGAAGTTACTCCAACAAGTCCATGTCTCAAATAGCTTTAAGTATTTTCATAAACTATCTCAGCAACAAAAACGACCTATTGGAATACGTTATTACTAGCATACCCGACACGGGTCCAAAGATTTCCTTGGTCATACCAAATTGGACTCCCATACAGACTCTCAATTGGCTCGCCAAAAAAGCAGAAAAAAACGGAAATTGCGACTACATGTTCTTCGAGTCTATGGAAGGATTCTTTTTTGCTCCACTGTCCTTTTTCAAGTCACAACTGTCCGTAACGACATACAAGTATGTCGAGGAAAAGGTCACTCAAGGATTGTCCAAAGATGTGGACGCAGAGATGACAAAAATAATGACCTTTGTTGACATATCAGATGTTGACAAGAAAAGTCAGTTGGAGATGGAAGGAGTTTTCGCCTCAAGAATGCTGGTGCATGACACGACCTTCAAAAGCATAGAACTGAATGAATTCTCATATCTGAAAGATTTGGCAGATTCGGAAATACCTACTCTAGAAAAAAATCTCATAGCCCCTTACACATACATCAATAAAATAGACCCCTCCACCAAATACATCTATAAGACAAAATCGGAATATTCCTTCGACGGAGTGAAAGAACAATATTCACCTTTCAACTATCAAAAAAGATTGTCACATCTATTGAGAAACAACACTAAAGTCTTGAGATTGGATGTTCCTGGAGATTCTAGAAGAAGAGTGGGGGATGTCATCAATGTTGAAATACTATCTCCTGAATTTTTGGGAGCGAAAGATGATACGGATGTATTAGATAAATATCTATCTGGAAGATACATGATTTCTTCCATAGGACATCACATAGTCAGAAATGATGGGTATTACATGGGGTTAGAGGTCATGAAGGATTCTCAATACAATCCAGTTTCCGATTTGGTAAGTATAGGCTGAAAGTGACTGATGAAAGACGAAAACTATAATATATTTTGGCACGGTTTTGTCGAAGATGTCGATGACCCCCTGAAAATGGGCAGATGTCGTGTCAGAATTTTCGGCCTGCATTCCGAAAACAAGGAAGAAATTCCCACAAACGAACTTCCTTGGGCAAAACCACTCATGCCTTACAATAGTGCCAGCTCAAGTGGAGTTGGCTACTCTCCCACTGGGATATTACCAGGAACTTGGGTGGTTGGATTTTTCCAAGACGGGAGTGATTGCCAAGAACCCGTCATACTAGGCACATATGGGGGAATAAACAAACCACCCGAAAAAGAAGATTTCATAGCACCAAAAGACAGTTCTTTGGGATTCAATGACCCATCTGGCAAATTTCCGAGAAAAAACTATCTCAATCAACCAGACACCAACAAGTTGGCAAGAAATGAAGACATAGCCAACACGATAGTCGAGAAAAAAAGAAAAGACCTAGACACAGACAACCCGACAGCTTTGGGTGGAGGATGGTCCGAGCCTTCTACACCATATAAAGCCATCTACCCAAAGAATCACGTTCTGGAATCTGAATCCGGACACATCTTCGAAGTGGACGACACACCCGGAGCAGAAAGACTCCACCGATATCATCGTTCAGGTACTTTCGAGGAAATACACCCAGATGGTTCCGTGGTTGAAAAGATAATAGGTAACGACTATGTTATCATAAGGAAAAACAACCATATTTCTGTTTATGGGAACATGACCATAAATGTGGGAAACGATGTGAAGATAGCGAGTGGTAAAAACATAGACATACAAGTTGGTGGTGACGCTCGACTTTACGTCGGGAAAAACCTCTCAGCAAAAGTAGCAGGGAACACCAAAATAGAAACGGGCGGAAACACCTCCATGCAAACGGGAGGCAACTTCACACATTTCGTCGGGGGTTCCTATACTGTGATAAGTGGCGGTTTGATGACCCTATTGGGCCCTAAAGTCAGTTTGAATCCAGGCGTCGGATTTTCTCCGAGTGGAGTTGGATTCTCCTTGGGACTTTCTCCGAACACCTCCAAACCAGCACCGACAGTGAACACATCGGATGTGAATAAAGTCAAATTGGAGTTGGACGATGGTAGTGAAGTGGAAATGGAAGAGAACAGGGAAGTCCAAACCAGCAACAGAGGTTGGGTCAAAGCAAAAGACCTTTCGGAATCGGACAACATTGCTTCCTTAGCTCCTAAATCACTAGCCGCCATACCCATACCGAAAGAAGAAATTTCTCAGATAAAAAACGCACTGGGCTCATTCCAAATACCCACGCAAAAAATAGGAAAATCCATAGAAACTTTCGCTTCCCAAGGAATAGGTCAAGCTCAAGTGATGAACATGACCACGGATTTTGTGAAGAACGGATTCCAACCAAATCAAATCACAGATTTGGTGAACAATTCGGTTTCACTTCAAATACCACAGCAAAATATCAATGGGTTGGTGGACAAGTTGGTGACGAAAGGATTGAACCCGCAGCAAGTAACAGACCTGATGAACACCATGTCCAAAGCAAACATAGGCTCAGAAGAAGTTTTCGACACAATAGACAGCATAACCACCGCAAACATACCGCAAGGAGAATTGTGTTCGTTCTTGGATGAACTGAGAACTGCCGGGATGAATCAATTGGTTTCGGTTGCAGAAAAGTATGGTATAACAGAAAAACTAGATACATTGAAGAACATAGAAAAAACTGCAAGGCAAAAGATAGCAAACACACAAAACGAACTTACGAGAAAGATAAAGGACTCAATACCCCAAATTCCACAAGTCCCACAACTGCAACTTCCAAAGGACTTGAACTCGATTCGAATTGGAAAGAATGGTCCATACACACCGAAAGCAAAGTGCTGATTGTTTCTGAGATAAATCATGAAAATAGTCAAAAAAATATTCATTCCCGCAACTCCCCAAATATTCACGCCCATAAGAGCAACAACAACCTCTTCCTACGAAGTGGTCGAATTGGTTCGAGACAAGGTGGACATACCAGAACCAATCGCAGAAGAAATCACAGAAACTTACGAAATACCACCAGACGACGAGGATGTTGGGAATCAATATTTTTACGGAGCAGAAGAACCATCATCAAGACCCTACGAGCAGAACTCGGTCATACTGCTTGGAGACAAGTGGTACAATACCACCGAAGAAATAGAATACACATATCTTCCCGAGTTCGAGGGTTCAGAAAATCTAGTGTGGATACCCACAGGATCCACAGGTAGTGGTGGTGGGGGAGGAATAGGAGAACCTTGGGGAATCACTTTCCCCACAAAAGCAACAAACTTAGAAGGAATACCCGCAGGAACAACTTTTGCACTGGGAACTTCTGCGACTTCTATTCTAGAGAAATTGCTCTATCCGATTTTCTTAGAATTCACTGCCTTTGACATAGGAATAACACCAAAAATATATCACGTTGGGGCTACCACAACACCAAACATATATTTGGCATCATGGACACTCAATGATAACGAAAACGCTCTTGACGGTTCTCTGAGAATTTTCCAAGGCTCCAACGTATTTCCCGAGTCTTTAGGACTGAACCCAAGTGACACCAGTGTTTCCATAAACCACGAAGAATATTCAAGAACAAGCGAAGGTTCGGTTGTTTTCACCGTCGCAGTGACGGGAAATAGTGGAGAAAGCGTAACTAGAGATTCTTCTTTGAGCTGGAGATACCCCGTTTATGGAGGTAAAACTTCCGGCTCTTCTCTCACTAGTTTAGCAGATTTGCAGAGTCTAAGGTTGTCTTCTGGAAGCAACCCAATAATATCATATTCAATGGCACAATTGAAATCCGGAGTTGTAATCAATGTTCCCGAAACTCCAACTGGAACACAGGAATATTTTTATTGGTTGGTCACTAAGGAAATAGATGGTTCTCCGGTTTCCCCCAGTCCACCACAATACAACCCACAAGTGGGGTCTTTCAGTAACATAACCGACCCAGACGCACCATCTCCTCTACCCATGTTGAAAGTTGATGATGTCACCATAAGCTCCTATGGTTTGAATATAACATTCGATGTTTATAAGAGTGTCAATGCTTTAGGTGGAAGTTTAGTCATAAGAACGAAAGAATGAGCAAATAAATACTATTCATTGATTGATTGAAATGGAACTATCATGCCTGTAACTGGTGGAATAAGCATAGCTGGATTTCTAGCGCCGACTAAAGAATCGGACACCTATGCCGTAACACTTCCCAAATATGGACTCGGTGGATTGAGGACTGTTGGTCTTACCGCAGACCTATACGAAATCCCACAAGAAAGAAGAGAACAAGGAATGATAGTTCACGTCACTGGTGACGGGAAGTATTACTATCTCTTCGATGGAACGGGAGATGAAAATTGGGCAGAACTAAGTTTGGGTGGTGGTTCGGTCGGTCCAAAAGGAGACCAAGGACCAACTGGACCAACTGGAACCCAAGGATTCCAAGGACCACAAGGCGACAAGGGAGACCAAGGTGACAAGGGCGACCAAGGAAATGTTGGTGACCAAGGACCAACCGGACCTGGAATAAGTGGAGCATCCTACGATTACATAAACAGGAATTCATACAACACACTTGGAACCGATAACGGAAACGCTAGAAAATTCCTAGTGGTCCTAGAAGATGGTAGCATAACTCAAGATTTCATAAAAAACTACGAGATATTCAAACCAACAGACTTCACCTTCACCATATCAAGTTTTAGCTTCAACGGAAATTCGTCCCCTCTGAATGTTTTGATGGGACCAACAGGAACAGACTATCAGAGTGGAAAAGAGGGGTTATTCACTATGGCATACAATGGCACCGTAGAAGAAGGAAAAATAACATTCAATTCATCAAACGTGGGTTCTGCTACTCCGTCAGTCTGTGAATTGGTATCTCCATTCATCACAGACACATGCACTTATGACATAAAATACCCCAATTCACTTGTTCAAAGTTCCTCCAACACCACTTATCAGTTCACTTTGAACGTCACTGGTAGTTATGAAGGGGGGCAAAGTGTCAACAGGACATCAAATTACGAAATAAGGTTTTTGAATAAATACTACATAGGGCAGACGAGTGGAAGTTTTTTCAGTTCTCCGTTTGATTCGTCTGTTTTTCAGAATTTCACTGGTGTGTTGAGCAACAATAAAAACGTACCTATTCAGATTGATTGTCGCGACACACAAAATTTTGGCTATTTTGCGTATCCCTCAAGGTTGGGTGAATCCCTTTTCGTGGGTTCGGATGACAGCGAAGTGGTTTGGTTGAAATTCACACACGACATCACGAACTCAAATGGTTTTTCTGAAGAATTTTTGGTATATCAAAGTTATCAGCCTGGCCAATTACATGTGTTTTCAGTTCAGAACGCATAAAGAAAGAAGGACAAAAACCCGATGCCAAGATTCATACCAGATACACTAAGAGTAAGAGATTCGGCGAAAGCTTCTTACGATAGAACTGGCTATTTCTACATAACAGACTCACTGGAAACTAGGTTTGAAGTTGAAGGTGTGTTGACCGCTGGAACAACCGCTCCAGATGGCGGTTGGCTCCCAGGAACAAGGTTCATCTACTCGGGGGTTACTTCGGATGGAGTACCAATTATCGTGGAGCCTCTTCAAGGCGCTTTGACAGCAAATGACATCATTGAATTTAAAAAACCTAGTCCAGAAGTTGAGTATTGGATTGCTGCTTGGAGTTCACAAGGACTGACATCAACCACACCAGGAAGTGACTACTCAAGCATCGGAACCATAGTATACAACAAAGAGACAGAAAATCTTTTGGTGTTCACTGGTTCCGAATGGAGGGAAGTCCAACCAGCTTCATCCCTCAAGATATTGACCACAGGATATACAGGAGAAAACACAAGCACTCTCAACGTGTTTGGCCACACTGGTTCAAAGAACTTGGTCCTAAGTGGAGATGGTTCTGACGGAACAGCAAACATAGAACTCAATT
>Ga0099848_1001211_pt1 | contig 12024 bp, 15 predicted proteins | sample CB_VirMetaG_3_FD_78179 | JGI IMG/M metagenome (GOLD analysis project Ga0099848, IMG submission 78179) | Freshwater to marine saline gradient viral communities from Chesapeake Bay - CB_1508_1S Viral MetaG | ecosystem: Environmental > Aquatic > Marine > Coastal | place: USA: Chesapeake Bay... | reverse complement strand
CTTGAGAGTTTGATACTGAGGAACAATCTGCTTAAGTGGTCCTTTTTTGGATTTCTTAATGGACAAGTAATCTCTAGGTGGTTCAATTCCATTCGTTGCATTTGACACAACGGAACTGCTCTCAGATGGCATCTGTGCGGACAATGTTGAGTGGCGTAATCCGTGTGCTTTAATAGAGTCTCTAAGAGCATTCCAATCATAGTGTAGTTTCTCCCCAATAACTTCGTCCACTTCTTTTTTATATGTGTCGATTGGTAAAATACCATCAGCATATTTTGTTCTGTGGAAGTAATCACAAGGAGCCAATTCTTTTGCTAGGTTGTTACTTGCTTTTAATAGATAATATTGAAATGCTTCTGTTAATTTGTGTACAAGTTTCCATGCTTCTTTGTCGCTGTATTTTACTTTGTTCTTAGCAAGATAATGTGCTAGACCAATATATCCAATACCTAAAGAACGTCTTGCTTTTGTAGAACGTTCTGCCGCCTTAACTGGGTAGCCTTGATAATCAATAATGCAATCTAATGCTCTTACTGCTAGATCACACAATGGCTCAAGGTCTTCCAAGTGATTGATTAATCCAACATTAATTGCACTTAAAATACACAATGCAATTTCTCCTTCGTCGTCATCAATGTGATCAACAGGTTTTGTTGGTAGTGTAATTTCTTGACATAGGTTACTCATGTAAACAGTGTCTTTAAATGAACTGTGTGTATTGCAATGATCAACATTCATAATATAGATACGTCCTGTTTCAGCACGTTCTTTTAATAAAGACGAGAATAGATCCATTGCCTTGATAGTCTTCTTCCTAATAGAAGTTTTTCTCTCATACTGCTCATACAGTTCTTTAAACTTTTCTTGATCACTGTAAAATGCTTCGTATAAACCTGGAACGTCGTGTGGCGAGAAAAGAGTAATATTTCCGCCCTCTAGTAAACGTTCATACATAGTTTTGTTAAGTTGAATTGAATAGTCTAGTTTACGCACACGATTATCTTCGGTGCCTTTGTTATTTTTAAGAACTAAAATATCTTCAATCTCTAAATGCCACAATGGGAAATGTGTGGTAGCACTTCCGCCACGTACACCATTTTGTGTACAACTTCTTACCGTTGCTTCATAAACTTTTAGAAAAGGCACAACACCTGTATGTGCTACTTCGCCGCCTCTGATTTTTGAGTTGATCGCCCTAATACGACCCGCGTTAATTCCAATACCCGCTCTTTGAGCAATATAATAACCGATAGCGGAGTTGCTACTAAAAATAGAAGGAAGAGTGTCGTCAACGTCAACAAGAACACAACTAGCAAACTGACGGATAGGAGTACGTACTCCAGCCATGACTGGGGTTGGTATGTTGATTTTAAAAAGTGAAGTCGCATCATAATATTTTTTTACGTAATTTAAACGTGTCTCCTTTGGATAGTCCGCAAATAATGTCGCCGCAATCATCATATACATGAACTGCGGAGTTTCGTAAATATCACCACTTGAACGGTCTTGACAAAGATATTTGTCAACTACTTGACGCAGTCCAGCATATGTGAATTCTTCATTACGATCGTGTTTCATCCAAGCATTCATCTGTTTAAGATCAGTCTTAGAATACTTTTCTTTGATGGCAGGATCGTAAACTCCACGTTCCACATTAAGATCAATTATCTGCATAAGAGATTTATGTTCGTATCTTCCATAAACTTTTTTATGCAATCCGTATAGTAGTAAACGTGATGCCGCATATTGATAGTTAGGATTCTCTAATGAAATAAGATCATTAGCACTCTTAATTAAAATGTTTTGAATTTCATCAGTTGACATTCCATCGTAGAACTGCAAGTCTGCATTCATTTCAATTTGTGAAGCACTGACTCCTGTCAGTCCTTCGCAGGCCTGCTCGACCACGAAATGCATCTTGTCTAAATCTAGTTTTTCTCTTTTTCCGGAACGCTTTGTAATGAAAATCTCGTTATTGCTCATCTTTAAACCTCTTATAATAAATTCTTTTCAATGTAGTTGTAGACGTATTTACGCATCTTAAAAAAGTTCTTTTGAATATTGAACTATTAAAGATTCAGGTAGCGTACTTGCATCCACTGGCTTATGCTCGTAGTTTAAAACCATACTATCAATATATAATACATTATAGTATCTTTGAACGGAATGGTCTATACATATTTTTATCAAAACATTCGACTGTTTAAACCGATCAGTTAATTTCAGTGTCCATCCCATCATAAGGGGTATAGCAATGGGACAAAACCGGTTTTCCTTTAACAGTTCCCAAGGTGTCGGCCAATGTTGAGAATCCCAAGGTTCTAAATAGCGATCTATTCTTGGTGCTGTGTCCCATAGATTAATTGTATCCTGAAAAGGATCTTTACTAACCTCTAGTTGTATTCTAAATTTACGCCAACTCGCAATTCTAGTTTGTAGACTTGTGTCAAGAAACATTATGCAAAGTAACTAATTGCGTAACGTAATTCTCCAGTACCTTGTCCAATAGGATTTCTAAATTGTATTTTTAGTGTTTCACTGCCGGCAGTTGAATCCAAGTTATCCAATCTTGCTTGGAAACTAACACCGCCATCTGATGATCCTGTATGACTAAAATTGTCAGTAATGTTTGCTGTTGAATTGTTACAAGTTATCGTAAGTCTGCCCTGTCTTGTAGTTGCACTGCCTGTTGTTTTTACCAATAGGTAGTCTACATAAGCAATCTTATCTTTTGTAAATGGAATTTTAGCAAACGTTGTAAATGCATCTGTTTCATTTGTTGTAAACTTCTCCATTCTACTTTTTGTATAATGGTATCCGTCAACATTTGGTTTAAATGGTAAATCTCTGTTGTCAACTATGCTTTTGTTGATGTAAGTTTCTCTTTCGAAATAATCACCAATGGATTCGCAACCTGTTTCTTGAAATAGGATTACTCCTGTTTGAGGATTGTCATTTCCGTTGTTGTTATTAGCACAATCTAAAAAGATGTTACCAACCGACGTGTGTCCGTTTGGTTTTACTGTGTTATTTGGTTTGTACACAGCAATAGCGTAATCTTCAATTTTATCGAATGTGTTTCCTTGTATTGAGAAGTTTCTTGGACCTTGTGATTGCGATCCTGAACCGTTGCTTGTTTTTGCTAAAACAATACCTTGGAAACAGAAGTTGAATAGATTGTTTTCAAATTTAATATTTTTAACGTCTTGAACCGAATATACAGCAACACTAAGATTTTCAAATTCTGAATTAATAATTAAATTGTTTTCACTAGTTAATGCACCCAATCCTCTGATTAGAATACCAACCTGTGTTGTATTGAATCCTGCCTTGCTAACATAGTTTCCGTTAAATTTACAATCTTCAATAGTACTTTCAGTCATATTGTCCATCTTAAAGATAGCATCATTCACTGTTACTTCTGAAGAAACATTAAAACTAATTCCTTTGATGTTAATGTAACGTGGTCTGCTTTGTGAAAGTATGTTAGAATATGTAACATATGTTCCGCTTTGTGAATTACCATCAACGGTTTGAATAAGTGGTTTAGCAGTACCTGGTAATGCTTCATTCGGATTACGATGTAATTGAATAACAGTTTTTTCTTTACCATCACCAATCAAGTTAGCATATGGTGGAATGTAAAGTGTGTTGGTAATTTTATAAGTTCCTGCTTCAATAATCAAAGACACCCTTGATCTAGCATCAAACTTATCACCTGAATTTAAAAATAATGTATCAATTGCTCGTTGGATTGCCGCTGTATCGTCAGCAACACCATTTCCAACAGCACCAAATGCTTTGATAGAAACAGAATCGTCTAATCTTTGTTGTATTGTTCTAATAACAGGGTCATTAGCAAACACGCCTGTTTGTTTAAATGCACCCGTGTTACCTTGATATTCATATTGATTTAATAGATCAAATAGGTTGGTATTCTCTGTAAGTATCTCTGTGTTACCAACAGCAGGTGCTCCTTCGCTTACGGCACCATTACCAATGTATAATTTTTGTGTGTCAATTGCCCAACCAAGTTCAGCAGATGCTAACTGAGGGATTCCTCCGCTAGTTTCTCTACCTCTTCGGTGCTGAATTTTTGAAATCTGTACTACGGCCATAATATTCTGTCTCCTATACTATTTATGATATTTCGCATAGTATAGTTCGACTCTATTAAGCCATTCGTTACTCCAATGGTTAAATTCGCTTGGAGTAAGGTCAAACTGCTGATATTCGCAGTTTCTAGAACACATGAAAACGTGTCCTTCCGTTATATCGGTGCCGTAAACTTCGTTATGTGCAAGTGCATACGCAACCAATTGCATATAGTAATCCTCGACCCATTCTTTTTTCTTAGGTTTATTGGTTTGCTTAAAGTCCATTATTGCGGCTTTACCTTTATAAACTCCTACAAGGTCAGTTGTACCTGAATATAATCCTGGAAAATAAAGTGCTTGTTCAATTCCCCATACTTCATTTACATCGCAAAGGGCATTTTTAATAATTTCGTCGGCCATTTTATTAGCCTGTACGTGAACCATATTTTTACCTGGCATACGTTCCATACCAGTTAGAAAGCGTTCTAGATTATTGTGCATTGCTGTACCAACACCTGCCGCTTCTGTTGTAATTCTTTGTGCGTTTTCTTCGCCTACACGTTTCTTCCATTCATTTAAATGGGTCATGTCTTTGGTTTTAGAAAGTATAGTTGTTACACTTGGCGTTTTAGATCCATCGGGTGTTTCATATAATCGTCTACCGTCTAGATTAATTTGCTTGACTGCGTGATACCTATGCCTTTCCACAAATGGTGGTGGGGTAATATTATTCATTAATTAAGTTCCTAATTTTTATTAGTATAACTTCTAAAAGAACTAATTGTCAAGTTCTATTTAGGTTCTTTTGGCAGTTGCTCTTTTTGCCATTTTTTGAACAGTATCAGTTGGAGATGAATCCAAATCAACCGGTTCTTCGTCACCCTCTTTATTATCAAAATCAGTGTTCAGAACAACACCGTCCTGATTGAAGTTTCTGATAATACTTGACAATGATGGATTGGTATCGTACATTGTTTTGAAACTGCCATAGTCATAGTTACCATGGCCCATATCTTTCATTAGGCTACTAACAGCCGCCCAACTTAGTTTTGCTTCGCTGTTAGATTGATTTGCTCTTTGAATTTGATTACGTAAGACTACAATTAAATCTTGTGCCGCTTCGTCTCCTGAAACTTCAAACAGTCTCATATCCGCTCCTTACTTCGCTAGTTTGCGGAAAATACGATTTGACTCAGTAATAGATGATTTTGTAGTTTGGTAACTCTCGCGTTTTTCTCTACCTGCAGGTTCAGCACCGCCAGCCGCCGCATCACTTGCACCGAATTCGTCAGTTGCTGGTTCTTCTGGTCCTTGTTCTGGATCAATTGGTTCCATGTCTGCTTCTTCGCCACCTTCTGGTTCTGCACCAATGGTGTCTACTGGAGCACCTTCACCTGTTAATACACCAACACCTTGTGTTAGTTGTTCGCGAGTTGCTTTTAAATTTTCGATTGTACCTTCTAGAGCAGGACCAACAATGCTTGTAAATTGTTGTGATTGTTCTTCACCTAACTCATCACGGATTGAATCTGCTAGTTCAAGCATACCTTCTGCACTCATTTGTGCAACATCTTCTAAGAATGCTGTAAACTTATCAACCATATCTTTAGCCGCCATAATAACAGCCGCAGTATCTTCAGCACCTTCAGTAACAACTGATTCACCGATGGATTCTAAACTACCACCAACTGCTTTGATAGGTGCTTTTAATCTTGTAATTCCTGATTGACCTTTTTCTAGGAAAGGTAACATTAATTTTTGTAACACTTCACCAAACGATTTGATTTGCATAGGGTTAAGTGGCTTACCCTTCATAATCTGTACAATAGCACGTCTAGCATTATTAGGGTCATCTGTGAGGTCTTTCAACGCTGTCATAATTTGACTTTGTTTTTGCATCACTTGTTTCTCAGCATCTTGATTAGGTTCGCCATCTTTCTCTTCCTTATCGGAAAAATCCTTGGCTACATCAACATCATCCTCTTGAACGTTAAGGATATCATTTTCAACATCATCTTCTTCGATTGGGTTTTCGATATATTGATTAATAGCCGCTTCGACTATTTTTTTAATTAATAATGTTTTTTGATATTCTTCGTTGTTTAAACTTTCGTTAAACTTGTTCTTAGTTGAAAATTTCTGTAGTTTGGCTTCGATAGCCTTGCTGTAATCCTCTAGTTGAGATTTACTATATTTGCCCACATTTACACGCTGACCAAACTTAGATTGTAACTCCTTGTTTAGGCCCTCTACTGTAACAGGGTTTAAAAAGTCTGATGTTTTCATTGTTGTGTTTCCCCAATCGTTTATAAACTTATTTATTGTCAAAAAGCAATTTCTCAGCCTGCTTTAGAATACTATTTACCTGATATTTTTCGCTTTCAAGCCTATCTAGAACTAGTTCTAAACGAGTCTCTGCAACTGTGGCTTTAAAATCGTCGCCTTTTTCCAACGATTTCTTAATAGTATGGTTAAAAAACATGGCTTCATTGTGCCAATGCCTGTATGCATCATCCTGCTGTATTAGTTTGTCCAAACTGTATGGTGCTTGTAGTCCTTCATATATACCTATGGCCATTGCTATTCTTAGACTGCATATGTTTTCAATATATGCTTTTTTTGGATTGTGCAGATTGCGTATATCATACGTATTTGTTAATGTATTTTTGATTATCCAAATGTGTTTAAACTTTATGCCACCCTTGTGTGCAACAGGCAATATGAACCCGCTTCTTTGAAGGCGTTCTTTTACACGCTGGGCGGTTTCCGAAAAGGTAGCCACCAAGTTTTTGGTATCTGGATTCATATTATTATTTTAACACCAAGTGAAGAAAAGAGCAACCTATTGTGGTTGTATAAACTTATCTAGGTCTTTTTTCTTAAATTTAAATGCTGTAGGTTCACCGGGTTTTGGCTGTGGATTTTTAAGTTCTACCTCATCACCCATGGTGTTTGAAACTGTAAAGTTTGCTTGTTTTTTATCCATAGTGGGCATAGTAAATGTTTGTCCACGTTGGAATTGAGTTTTTTGATTTGGTTGTGAGGAAGTTTGTCCAATAGTGTTTCCACCCTGTGTTCCTATACCTCCTATTGCAGTTGTCGCGGTATTTGCCGCAGACCCTACTGCTCTAGCACCTGTACTTGCCACAGACCCTACTGCTCTAGCGGCTGTCGATGCCGCACCAGCAACACCCCTTGCTACCGCACCAATACCCTTTGCTACCGCACCAACACCTTTTACAGCGGCTGGTATAATTTTTGCGGCAACTTTACCTGCTCCTGCTAATCCTGCAACAATAGCCGGAAGTATTTCATCCAACTGTTCTTCGGTAATGTTGTGATCGAGAATAATCTTTTTAAACTCTTTGTGTGTATTGTCAAACTCGTTTATTCTCATTTGGATTTTTTCCTTTTAACCTTTTTCATTGCTCTCGGTTTATTTAATGCTTTAACTGCTCTTGAAACACCACTACCTTTTTTAGTCATCTTTGATTTGAATGCTGTTAGTTTAGGTTTTCTTGCACGGGTAACTGTCATTGTTTTTTTAGCGGATGCTTTAATGGGTGCATGACAGGTTGAAATGTTTGCAACAATACGTCCTCGTCTTGGCCCAGATGTGCATCTAAACTTTCTTGATACTTTACCTTTGTGTGTTCCACCAGGAGCACCTCCTCTACCAAGGATAAACTTTCCGCTTTCGCCCAAATCCATAAATTCAATTAGTCTCATCGCTTTTTAACTTTAGCCTTTGGTCTTGGGTTTAGAAACTTTAAAGCACGTGATGCAGGATTTGTACGCTTTGTACGTCTTGATCGCAGAGCCATACGCTTCGCAAGTTTCTTGCGAGTAATCTTCATCTTAACACGTTTAGCAATATCAGGTGGAGCAAAGCACTGCTGTGGTTTGGCTACAATACGTCCGTGACGTTTACCACCCACGCAACGATACTTGCGAACAAGTTTCTTATCCTTGCGTCCCCAGATTTGTTTTTCGGTTAGATTATCGTCTAATAATTCACTCAAATACATAACAACTGTATTTAGTGTTATTTAAAATTGATTAGTATTACTACGAGCGTAGAAAGTAGACCTGCGATGATAGTACCCGATGTTGCAATAATAACTTTAACTAATGATGAGTGTGATTTGTTTAGATCGTCATGGATGCTTTCGACTTTTTCTTCAACATTGCCCAGACGGCGTTCTAGTATTTCGTAGCGTTGCTGGCACAGTTCTACGTGTGCTTCTAAATTTTCTTTTTCAATATCACTGGCATTAGCCATAGTTTTAATCTCCATTATGCTCGCTCAGAGCGTTAAATCGGGAGCCTATATACGCCTAGTTTTGGTATTATTGGTTGTGCCTATAATTTTATTTATCAAAACACTCAAATTTGATATTGGTGTAATCACCCATCTTAACGGTAAAAGTGCTAGGTTTATTAATGGTTTCTGTAAGCGATCCAAGCACGGGTATATTCTCAAAATCTGCCTTGAGAAACCCTATAGGATCGTTGTTGTGTTCATACACTTCTGCCTGCGGAATTGTAAACTCGTATGTCCAAACCTTGTGTTCGCCCTTGATTCGTTTACCAAATTCTCCGTCTACCGTTCTTGTTACAACACTGGGGTCAGCATTATCCTCTATCAAACTTCTAAGATTGATTATTTGTTGCAGTGTTTGAAAATTGGACTGTTGAAATAACTTGAGTTCATCGCCCTGATCTTTGCGACGTACTCCTGTCTTGGTAATGTCCACTAGTGTTTGAATTTTTATACGCATGAACATATTTACCGGTCATAAAAAAAGGGTGCCAATTTCTTGACACCCTTTTCAGCGTTAATTAAATTAACTAATTTAATTATGCAACTGTTACTGAAGCACCGTCTACTACTGTAGAATCGTTTGCACCAGCAGTTGATTCAAATATAGCACGTACTCTTGCTTGTAATGATTCTGCTGTATTTGCAGTACCGTCCATGATTACAGAAACTGTACCAGCGTTACTGTTTGTAGCAAAAAACATTGCAGGTGATAAAGCGTCAACCAATTTGTTTAGGTTACCGTTTACTGTACCGTCAGTTGCTGTTAAATCGATAGCAGTGTTGCTGTCGTCTTTAACTGTGATTAAGAAAGCCTTGTGTGCGTTTGTAGCGATGATTGTTCCTACTACGTTAGCGGCAAAGCCGTGTTTTTTTGTTATTCCAGCCATTTTTTTCTCCTTTGTTCTCGTTAATGGCGTTTCCCACGCTCAGTGGGCAACGTAATATTATTTATAATTTTTAGAAAAAATCGAACGAAATGGCTATTTTTTTGTGCTTTTTGCCCTATTATGTACCTGCTTTAATAGGTTTACATAGCCTGGACCTGCTTTGATTATGTCATCTATGATTTGCATGATAGGTTGATATGCCTGTGCAAATCGACTTGGTATTGGTAATCCTCTTGATGTAATGCTTAAAACTTTATATGCAAAAGGTAAATCTTTGCTGGGGACACCTAGCATTCTCAGCATCTGAATATCTTTTGTAGTTGCTGGAATTGGATCAGGCACACTGATTGTTGGTTCAGTATCTTTTGCTGTTTTACTTTCTAGGTCATAATCGCTGACAAATAGGATATAGTAATCAATTAAATCTGCGTTTCTTCCTCTGGCCTTTAGACCATATTCTATCTGTGTCACAACTTCTTTTTTTGCTTCGGAAGAAAGTGACTGATAGTTTCCAACTTTTCTACGCAGGCCACTGTATGCACTATTTCTCAATGCCGCATCAAGTTTTAATAACACACTGGAATCTTCTGCTGATGGAGCAGAACCATTGGCCATATTCCTTAGTAGTCTTTTAACAGCAAGTGTGGGTAGGACTGTTCTTGCTCTAAGGATCAAAGCACCTCTAGGGTCTTTTAGTTTCCCAACTATTGAAGTATCACCGTCAACTATGTTTAATAGGTTATACAAATCATTGCCACTGCTTCTAAAATGATTCCAATTTTGCCATTTTAAAACTTCTTGTGCGTATGTTTTAACATAATTTCTGCTTATAGGATAGTGTCGCATCACAGATAATGCTAAAAAATATAAAAGCGTTATATCCGAAGCATCAGTGAAACTCATGCGACTAACATTGTCGCTATTACGAATCATCTTCCCTTCGGTTATGTAATCTAAAAATGTAAAGGTACTCATTATCCAAAATCCTTAGCCATAAAGTTTCTTCGGCTAAAATCTAATCTATCAACAAACTTAACTGCATTGCCAACGTGATCAACAGCAACATAACCTTCTGGACTTGTTGCTGTGTATGAACCATCAGGCTCTCTATAAAATTGAGCCATTGACTCAACGCTGTTTAATTTACTAACAAACAATAATTTTAGATTGCTTATTTCTTTTATAAATCTTAGAACAGATGCCAACCCTTTTCTATTCCTATTAATTAAGTTTACCTGTTGTTCAATCTTAATCATTCTTGCCTTGACTGCTGGTCTCTCTGGATCTTGACTTGAAAGTTTGTTAATTTCGTTTTGCATTTTAACCTTGTATGATTCAACAAAGTCATTTAAAAACTGATCCGGATCGCCGGGCAGTTTGTTTTGTCTAATGTATTCGTTAATTGTTCTTTTAAACCAGACAATAAATTCTGCATTGTCTGCCATCTGTTGATATAGTGCTGATGGAACAGCCTTATAGGCCGCCATAGCGTCAGCCAAATCTTGTTTTACCTGTGCTTTTTCTTCGCTGGTTAATAATACATTTCCAGTTAAGTCTTTAAAGGTAGCATCATCGAACCAAACATCAGAAGTTTGTTTGTAACCGCTAACGTCCACTCCGAACACTGCGGACATATCCGCTAATGTGTCGCCACCTTCATAACCGGTATGAAAGACTATGCCTACTTTTGCTTTTAATATTTTCTTACCGACGGAACTATCGGTTGGGAAAGCATACGTAATTGTGTTTGGCTTAAATGTAACATATTCTTTTCCGTCAATTTCAACTGTGGATTTCATTTCCTCATTGAACATGAAGTCTCCCTGTACAACGCCTTTAATGCCTAATTTGGGTAGATATTCTAAACAAGGACCTACTTTTGACCATAGATAGTCTGGAAACAATCTTTGAACATCATCCTGTGTAAATGCTAGTTTAGGTGTTTTAGCAAATGCACCCTTTGTAGCAATAAAAAACTTTCCGCTTTCTGGATCTGTACCACACACCAAAGCAGGTGCTCCGTCCCATTTAACAGTTACCTTTAATTTTTTGTTTGAGCGTCCTCTAAGCATATCTGCAAATTGCATCATTACATTCATAGAGTATTCAGCACCTTCACGTCCACGATTCAGAATTTCTTCTTCAATGTGTTCTAGGTGCTTATTCTTTGTTGCTTCTTCTTTTATAAACTCACTGAGTATCATCGTCTGTTTCTTTTTTAAGTTTTTTAATACCTCTAGCAAATTTGCTAGGGTCGGCTGATCTAATAGCATTTAGGAAACGTTTTTCCAAATCTGATGCAGTTTCGGGATCAAAGTTCTCTTTAATCATACCAAGAACGTTTATTGCTGATTGTATAACATGAGTAGCACGGCTGTCAACCAGATTCTCTTGGGTCTTAGCAACGTGCATATCGTTAAGTTCTTCAAGTATACTGCGGGTGCGTTTCTTCATTGTACTAACTCCTCTATGTTATTTATTGGGTTTGACAGGTAAATACTGCTGTAAAGAGCGGAGGGTAATATGAATATTACTAATTTTATAATCGAACAATTAGTCACTTGGTGGCAGTTTACTGTTGTAGGTGTGCTAGTTATTATTGGTTGGATCATCAATCTTATGGGCGTTGATCAAGATGAACCAATTGTACATCTAAAATATGATGAAATGCCTACCATGATTCCAATCAAAATACCCACAGCCGGCAAAGGCTTCT
>Ga0099848_1001208_pt1 | contig 12028 bp, 8 predicted proteins | sample CB_VirMetaG_3_FD_78179 | JGI IMG/M metagenome (GOLD analysis project Ga0099848, IMG submission 78179) | Freshwater to marine saline gradient viral communities from Chesapeake Bay - CB_1508_1S Viral MetaG | ecosystem: Environmental > Aquatic > Marine > Coastal | place: USA: Chesapeake Bay... | reverse complement strand
TTACTGATCCTGAGGCATTATTTAATGGAGCATAAAAAATATGAGTAAAATGAGAACATATGAGTTTTGGAACGCAACAGGTACTGAAGAATCTACTACACAATTGAGTTTAAAGAGAGCTGTTAAGTCAGTTCAATCAAAATTTAAAGATAGATTTATAGGTGTCAAGTATATAAGTAAAAAAGGTTATGAAATAACTGAAACAATTAAATTACCTTGGGGTAGAAAGAAGAAATTAAGTAAGTAATGGCAAAAAAATCACAATATGGAATAGCAACTAAAATTGAAGGTGTAAAAAAGAAAACATCTATGGGTAATAATCCAACAAGAATTAGTTATTCCACAATGAATAAACAAAAAAGACGTAATTTTAAGATTAATCGAGGCCAAGGAAGATAATGCCAGCAGCGTGTAGAGTGGGTGATCTATTATCAACAGGTCACGGTTGTGATACAATATCAACACTTATTACAACACCACAATCTACTGTAAGAATTAATGGTATACTTGCTGCTGTAATAGGAGCAGCGGTTGCACCTCACACAATTACTAATCCCAGTCCACCTCCTGCGTGTATTGACCACCCAAATCAAATTTTATTTACAGGTTCATCAACTGTAAGAATAAATGGTATACCTTTGGGTAGAATAGGAGACTTTGTTGACCAAGGAAATATGATACAAGGTTCTACTAATGTTTTTTCAAATTAATGTATAAATATTAAAGTTATGTCAAATTACGATGCGTCAATTACTAATAAGAGTAAAAAAATAAATCAATTATTTAAAGATTTAGATTTAGACTTTGGTAGAAACGTTGTCACAAATGACGTAAATAGACTTGAAGATGTTGATTCTGTAAAAAGAAGTTTACGAAATTTAATTAATACAAATTATTATGAAAGACCTTTTCAACCTACTTTAGGTTGTGGTGTTAGAAATTTGTTATTTGAACCATTAACACCACTAACTGCAGTTCAGTTAGAAAGAAAAATTGAAGAAGTAATTAAAAATTATGAACCTAGAGTAAGAGTAAATGAAATAGTTGCTAATCCAATTTATGATGAAAATTCTTATGCGGTATCAATTTATTTTTATGTAAGGGGTGTAAATGAACCACAACAAGTCACAACAATGTTAGAAAGATTAAGATAAAATGGCGTCAAATAAATTAGAAGTTTCAGATTTAGATTATTCTCAAATAAGAGAAAACTTAAAAAAATTTTTACAAAGTCAATCAGAATTCCAAGATTATAATTTTGAAGGTTCAGGTATGGCTGTTCTTTTAGATTTGTTGGCTTACAATTCACACTATTTAAGTTTCAATGCTAATATGTTAGCAAATGAAATGTATTTAGATAGTGCAGACCTTAGAAAAAATATAGTTTCAATAGCAAAAATGATAGGATATACTCCTACTTCTGTAAGATCACCAGTTGCAGTAGTTAATATATTGTTAAGAGATGCTACAGGCGCAAGTGTCACAATGCCTAAAGGAACAACTTTTACATCTCTTATTGGAGGTGAAACATATAAATTTATTACAAATGAGGCTAAAACAATTACACCATCGAGTGGTGTTTATCAATTTTCAAATGTATCTTTATATGAAGGCACTTTAGTTAATTATAACTATACTGTAGATTCCACTGATCCTGATCAAAGATTTATTATTCCTTCAGCAAAAGTAGATACTTCAACATTAAAAGTTCAAGTTCAAAATTCAATAAGTGATACTACAATTTCAACATATACTTTAGCGTCAGGAATTACAGAATTAGATAGTACATCAAAAGTTTATTTTATACAAGAAATTGAAGATGGTAAATTTGAAATTTATTTTGGTGATGGAGTTATTGGTAAATCATTATCAGATGGAAATATTGTAAGATTAGAATATATTGTGACTAACATAACTGAAGCAAATGGTGCTTCGTCATTTACTTTAAGTGGTACAATAAATGGTTTTAGTGATGTTGTAGTTTCAGTAGTTTCAAGTGCTCAAGGTGGAGTTGATGCTGAAACAAAAGAGTCCATAAGATATAATGCACCTTTACAATATTCTGCGCAAGATAGAGCAGTGACAACGTCTGACTATGAAACATTAGTTAAAGAAATTTATCCTAATGCATTATCAGTATCTGCTTGGGGTGGTGAAGATGATGAAACTCCAGTTTATGGAACAGTTAAGATTGCAATAAAAGCAGCATCAGGTTCTACTCTAACTAATACTACAAAAGAAAGTATTAAAACATCATTAAAAAAATATAATATTGCTTCAGTAAATACTGAAATTATTGATCCTGAAACTACATCAATTATATTAACGTCTACCGTTAGATATGATGAGAAAGCAACAACAAAAACTTCTGATACTTTAAAATCAAATATTTTAAATTCTTTATCTTCTTATAATACATCAACACTTCAAAAATTTGATACAATGTTTAGGTATTCAAAAATCGTAGAATTAATTGATGATGTGGATACTTCAATACTTTCAAATATTACAACTTTAAAAATTAGAAAAAATTTTACACCAACATTAGGCTCATCTACAAGATACGACATCTATTTTAGAAATGGATTGTATAATCCTCATTCAGGACATAAATCTGAAATGGGTGGTATTTTAAGTTCTACAGGATTTAAAGTCACTGGTGATACAACAAATGTATATTACCTTGATGATGATGGTGCAGGAAATGTAAGAAGATATTATCTTGTATCAGGTGTAAGAACATATGCAAATAATACACAAGGAACAATTAATTATTCAACAGGACAGATTACAATTAATTCATTAAATATTGGTTCAGTTGAAAATATAAGAGGATCAACATCAACAGTAATTGAGTTAACAGTTCAAACAAGTTCAAATGATATAATACCTGTTAGAGATCAAATTTTAGAAATTGACACAGAAAATTCCATAATAAATGTCGAGGCGGATACTTTTGTAGGTGGCTCTGCTGATGCAGGCGTAGGATATAATACTACAACAAGCTATTAAATATAAATGGCTACTTTTAAAGACAAAATAACTAATTTAATAAATTCACAGGTACCTGATTTTATTGTTCAGGACCATCCTAAATTTTTAGAGTTTGTAAAAGCGTATTATACATTTATGGAGTCTGCTGAATTGAGAGTGACTTCAGTTCAAACTACAGAAGGTATATTATTAGAAACAGAAACAAACCAAGAAAATAATTTATTATTAGATGCTTCACGTTTAGACACAGATAGAACACAACTAGACGCTGGTGATAAAATTATTTTAGAAAGTTCTACTTATGGTAAATTTACAAGAGGTGAAACTATCACAGGTCAAACTTCAAATGCTACTGCTGTAATTCTATCAGAAGATTTAACAAATGATAGGCTTTTCATATCTGCTCAAGATAAATTTATTGACGGTGAAACTATTTTGGGTAATTCATCAAACGCAAGTGCTACAATAAATTCATATAGGCCTAATCCTGTAAATAATATACAAGACTTATTAAACTTTAGAGACCCTGATAAAGTAATATCAAGTTTTTTAACAAAGTTTAGAAATGAATTTTTAAATACATTACCAGAAACTTTGAGTAGTAATGTTGATAAAAGAAAATTAATTAAAAATGTAAAATCTCTTTATCGTGCAAAAGGTACAAGTAGAGGACACGAATTATTTTTTAAATTATTGTTTAATGAAAATTCTGAAACAATATATCCTAGAGATCAAGTTTTAAGAGCATCCGATGGAAAATGGGATTCTAATTTAATCCTTAGAGCAATAGCGACAATAGGTGATACTCAAAATTTAATAGGTAGGCAAATTACAGGACAATCATCAGGCGCAACTGCTACAATAGAAAACGCATTTAAATTTATTATTGGTGAAAACGAAGTCACAGAATTTATTTTAAATGAAGACACAATTTCAGGTACATTTACAGTAGGTGAAGAAATAAGAGGAACTGAAAATGATACTGATGATATTTTTATAAAAGCAACAATAACAGGTATACCAAGCGTTATATCATTAACAAATGATGGTACTCTATATGAACAAGGTGAAATATTATCAATTGTTGGTGGAGGTACAGGTGCATCAATAAATGTAGGCGATATTGGTAGAGGTTCTATTACTAATTTGTTTATTGACAATGGTGGTTCTAGTTATGAAATAGGTGATGATTTAGTTTTTACAAACACAGGAACTGGTGGAGGTTCTGCAAGAGCAAAAGTTTCTGTTGTTAATGGAGGTATTACACAAGAAGAATCCACATCTTCTACAGATGATCATATAGTTTTAGAAGATGAAACTGTAAGAGGTGATCCATATACAGGAAATAAAATTGTACAAGAAAGTGGTACAGGTTCTGGTGATATAACTGATATTAGAATTATAAGTGGTGGTTCAAATTATTTAAGTTTACCTACCGTTGTAGTTGATGATACAAATGGTTCAAATGCAGTTGTTTATGCATATGGTAGTGAAATTGGTAGAATTCAATCAATTGATATTTTAGAATCAGGCGCTCAACACGAATTATCTCCTAGTCCTCCTACAATATCTTTAAGAACAAAACTATTACTTACAAATGTTTCAGGTTCATTTTCAGTTGGTGAAAATGTTTCGGCTGTAGGAACTGATGGTTCAACATCAATTACTGCAACGATTGTTTCATATGATAATAGTACAAGTATTTTAACTTTAAGTAATGCAACTGGCGTATTTGGAACAGATGTGACTATAACATCAGATGGTGGCGCAACTGCAACAATTAAAATTTTTGATCAAGGAACAGCATCAGTCACAGTTTCTGCAACTGCAATTACTTCAGGTAAATTTATTAACCAAGATGGTCATTTATCTGAAACTACAATGAGATTACAAGATAGCTTATACTATCAGGACTTCTCTTACGTTATTAAAGTTGGTCGTTCAATTAATGAATGGAGAGATTCATTTAAGAAAACTATGCACGCTGCTGGTTTTTATTTTACAGGTCAAGTTGATATTACGGAAAGAGTTGATGTACAATTAAGAAATATTACAACAATAAATTCTGGTAAATCATTTACACCTATTCAAGGTATTATTAATACTTTATTCTCTACTATCTTTGGTAGAAGATTGGGAACAGATACTGATGGAACAACATTGAGAGTTTCACCATTGGCAGGAGTTGATCCTGACTTTAATGACTCAACAAGTGATCACTTTACTTCAAATACTAGAGATGTGACTTTAACATCATATTATAGATTTAATAATCTTGTAATTATAAAAGAAAAAACTGATATTAGAAGTAATACAACCAGATTTGGTGTTCCTGCTGCTGGACCAACAATGAAAGGTGTAGGTAATTTGTTGTTAGGTGAGTTTTATTCAAGTCAAGTAAGAATTGATCAAATTGCAGATTTAAGATTAACAGGCACTCAAAATACTTCAATAGATGGTGAGTTAAATAATTTAAGTGATTTCAATTATAGATTAAAAACTAATTTAGCAATACCAGCAGAAATATGGATAAATTCATCTGATAGTTTTGACGAAGACCAAGATACATTTGATCAAACAAATATTACAATGGATGCCGCTTAATTAGTTATAAATATATAAAAAAAGAGAAAAAATGTCTAAACAAACAATTAATGTAGGAATAACGGCGAATGACGGTACTGGTAGTACGATACGTACTGGTGGTCAAATAATAAACGCTAACTTTACAGAATTATATGCCGCATTAGGTGATGGTACAGATTTACAATTTTCAGTATCTGGAGTTTCTAATGGTCAAGGTTTAATTTATAATTCATCAAATTCACAATTTGAACCAGGTGCTATTTTAACACCAACTGGAACTGATACTATAGAAAATAAAACAATTGACAGCGCTTCAAATACTTTAACATTAGATTTAGGTGAGGGTACTTTAACAGGTACAACTGCTGAATTTAATACTGCTCTACAAGATGGTTCATTTGCCACTTTAGCCGGTTCTGAATCAATCACTAATAAAACATTTGATACTTCAAATACTTTTCCTACAATATCAATTAGAGATGAAAGTTCTACATCTGTAAGTGTTGGATTGGGTGGAAATTTCTCTATTTTAGGAACAGGTGGAGTAAATACATCATTAAATGGTAGTGAGATGTCAATATCAATATCGAGTTTAGACGCTACTTCAATTGCAGATGGTAGTGTATCAAATACTGAATTTCAATATTTAAATGGTGTTAGTTCAAATATTCAAACTCAAATAGATTCAATATCTGGAGGATTAACTTCTATTGCAGCGTCAATCGCATTAGGTTAAATGATAAAAACTTGTATAAATATGATAAAGGATAATTAAAAAAATGGCAGCAATTATTACAAATAAATTTAGGATTCATAATTCAGAACAATTTTATGAGTCATTTTCAGAGGCAACACCAAATGTATATTATTTGGGTATAGGTAGACCACAAGCATGGACTACTCAAACTAGACCTGATAGTAGAACAGAATATCAAGGAAGTGATTCAGCACCTCCTACACCTATAGATTCAATACAAGAAGAATTTTATACTTTTGACGATTTATTAGCTGCCAAAAAAGTCACTAGTTCAGATATTTCATATGTAATACCTAGAAGAAATTGGACTGCAGGAACAGTTTACGATTATTACAGACACGACTATGGTCATTATGTGACTGGTTCCTCATCTTCAGTTCAAACTGCAGATAGTGGAGCTACATCTTTATATGATTCTACTTTTTATGTAGTGACAAGTGAATATAATGTTTACAAATGTTTAGACAATAATAATGGTTCAGCAGTGATCGCAGGAAATGAACCTTCAGGTACATCAACATCTATAATTACAACAGGTGATGGTTATAAATGGAAATATATGTACACGCTTTCTGCTTCTCAACAAGCAAATTTCTTATCAACTGATTTTATGGCAGTATCTACAAATAGTACAGTTTCTGCTGCAGCAGTTGATGGTGGTATAAACATAGTAAAAATTAAAACAGCGGGAACAGGTGGAACACCAGGAACACATACAGGTATTTCAATACACGGTGATGGTTCAAGTGGTGAAGTATCTGTCACTGTTGGTGCTGGAGGAGATGTCACTGGAGTGACTGTCACAAATGTAGGTTCAGGTTATAGTTATGGTTATATCTTATTATCAGAAATTAATTCTGCAGGTGCTGGTTCACTTACAGGAACTGAATTAGATTGTATAATTGAACCTAGAAATTTAAAAACTTCAGGTTCATCTTATGGTGGACACGGTGCAAACGCAATAAAAGAATTAGGTGGTTATTTTGTAATGTTGAATGTAAATTTTGAAGGTGCAGAAACTTCAAATTCAGGTGACTTCACAACTGAAAATGATTTTAGACGAGTTTGTTTAATTAGAGACCCAAATTCAGGTGGATCTGCTGCAAGTTCAACTACACTTAGAGGAACAAAAGCAATTTTATTATCAAGTGCTTCTGGTTCATTTACAGTAGATGAAGAAATCAATCAAGCCACTACTGGAGCGGTTGGTAAAGTTGTTGAATATGATTCATCAAATAAAATTTTATATTATATACAAACTAGATTTAATGATGAAGGTTCTGATAGTAGTGGTGATTTAACAGCGTTTTCAGGAACAAATACGATTACAGGTCAAAGTTCAGGACAAACTGGAACACCATCAAGTTCTACTTCTACAGTAGATAGTATTTCTTTTACTAGTGGTTATGCAGGTTCAGAAATTGATAGAGATGCTGGTGATGTGATATATGTTGAACAAAGAGCACCAATCACAAGAGCTTCAGATCAGACCGAAAATGTTAAATTGATTGTTGAATTTTAGGAGAGAAAATGCCAAGTCCAACTGACTTTAACCTCTCGCCATATTATGATGACTTTACGGAAAGTAAAAAGTTTCATAGAATACTTTTCAGACCGTCATTTGCAGTTCAAGCGAGAGAATTAACACAGTCCCAAACACAATTACAAAACCAGATAGAAAGAGTATCTGATCATCTTTTTGATAAAGGTGCAATGATAATTCCTGGTGAAATTGGATATGACTTAGAATATTATGCTGTTAAATTATCTAGCATTGAAAGTGGTATTAGTCTTTCAAGTTTTAGTGATATTGTTTTAACAGGTGGTACTTCAGGAGTTCAGGCACGAGTTGTAAATACAGTAGCAACAGATGGAACTGATCCAGATACTTTATTTGTAAAATATATTGACTCTGGTACTTCAAAAACTGCAACATCATTTACTGATGGTGAAACATTATCAGGAACTGCAACAATAAGTGGTTCATCAACAACAATTACTTGTGTGGTTGATACAACTGCTACAGGTTGTGCCGCAGAAATACAAGAGGGTGTATATTACATAAATGGTTTTCACGTTCAAGTTTCTAATCAAGTTTTAATACTTGACAAATATACAAACACACCTAGTTATAGAGTTGGTTTAACAGTTGCAGAATCATTTGTGACACCAAATGATGATGGTTCGTTAAATGATAACGCTGCAGGTTCTTCAAATGTTAGTGCACCAGGCGCTCATAGATTTAAAATAGATTTAACATTAGCTAAAAAAACATTAACATCAACAGAAGATTCAAACTTTATTGAATTATTAAGATTATCAAATGGTATTTTACAAAATAGAGTTAGAACAACTGAATATGCTGTATTAGAAGAAACATTTGCGAGAAGAACATATGATGAATCAGGTGACTATACAGTAAGACCTTTTGATATTGATGTTAGAGAACATTTAATATCTGGTAATAATAGAGGTATCTATACATCAGGTAATGGTGGTGATGCAACTAAACTTGCTATTGGTATGTCACCAGGTAAAGCATATGTTAAAGGTTATGAAATAGAAAAATTAGGAACAACTTTTATTGATGTAGATAAAGCTAGAGATTTTGATACAGAAAATGCTTTTTCTACAAGATTTGATTTAGGTAATTTTATAAATGTCACAAATATTTATGGTTCACCTGATGTAGGATTTGTATCAGGTGCTGTAGAGGCGTTTAAAGCAATTAATCTTTATAAAACAGCAACATCATCACGTGGTACTGAACAATCAACTAATGGAGTTAATGTTCCACAAATAGGTAGAGCAAAATCAAAAGGTTTTGAATATATTTCAGGTAGTGCCACTTCAAATATATTAGCGAGTTCTAGTTTAACGTCAGCAATTTATAGACATTACTTATATGACATAGTAATGTTTACACATTTAAATATTACAACTGCTCAAACTTTCACAACAGGTGAAATTGTGACTGGAGCAACTTCAGGAGCAACTGGTGTTGTTCAATCAATCTCAACTACAGAAACACAATCAATTGATGGCGGTATTACAGTTGCTAGTCCAGGTGTTGTGACAATATCGGGTGGTCATAATTTTATAGAAGGACAACAAATTACAATTTCAGGCGCTACAGGATTTGAAGTAGATTCTACATCTGTATCTTCTGATGTATTTACTGTTAGAAATCCATCAAGTACAACTTTTGAATTGTATGATGAAACAGGTACAACTGCTACAAATGTGACGGCATATAGTTCAGGTGGTAGTGCTGCTCACGGTGTTGTTGTTGTGTCATCTGTTTCTGGAGAGTTTAGTGCTGGTGAAACAATCACTGGTGGAACATCATCAAATACAGCAGTTATACAAGCTGATGTTGTAGGATTTAAAGGTGCTACAAATTTTGATGCTCCAGATATTAAACAAATTGGTATGGCTGGTTCACCTACGTACACTGCTGACACTGCATTAGATTCTACTTATGGTGATCAATTAACATTATCAGGTTCTATTGATGTAAGTTCTGGAAGTGCAGATGTGACAGGTATTAATACTAGATTTACAGATGAATTAAAAATAGGTGATTCAATTTCTTTCACAAATGATAGTGGTAATACTGAAACAAAATTAATTGAAGCTATTATTTCAAATAGTAGTTTAACTCTATCTTCAGTCACTGCTGCTGCTTCTACTAAAACAAGAATAACGAGAAGAAGATCAAAAATTCAATCACCTGAAAAAAATATTTCTATATTTAAATTACCTTATCAAACAATTAAAACTTTAAAAACAACTTCTAATTCAGGTGTATCGGATACAAGTTTTAAAGTTAGAAGACAATTTACTGGTACATTAACATCTAATGGTGATATTACATTAACAGCAGGAACAAATGAGACATTTAGTGCATTTGCTGAATTAGACTTTTTAGTATCAATTACTGCATTAGGTTCAGGTCCTTCAGGTGCTGTAGGTGACATATTTAGTTTAGCTGGTAATAATCACGAGGGTAATAATATATTTAATTTAGGTGGTTCACCAACAGGCAAAACATTAAATATAGATTTTGGTACAAATTATGCTTCACACGAAGTAAAAATATTGGCAACAGTAAATAGAACAGTTGCTAATTCTAAATCAAAAACATTAAATTCAAATTCAACAGTTGCAATATCGAATCAAACTACTATTGAAAATGGTACAATTGGTTTAGGTAAAGCTGACGTTTATCAAATTAACGCTGTATATATGTCAGCAAATTTTTCAACAGCAGCAACTTCAAGTGATACAGATATTATAGATAGATTTGATTTAGATACAGGTCAAAGAGATAACTTTTATGATATTGGAAGACTTGTATTAAAAACAGGTGAGATAACACCTACAGGAAGATTACTTGTAGATTTTGATTATTTCTCACACGGTGCAGGAGATTTCTTTGATGTAGATTCATATTCAGGTGTTGTTGATTATGAAAATATACCAAGTTTTACATCTACAACAACAGGTGAAAGATATGAATTAAGAGATTCGTTAGATTTTAGACCTAGAGTTGATGATGCATCAACAATTAATTCTGGTGCTCAAGACAGATCGTATGACGGTGTAGGTGCGTCAGTTGTTGACGTAGTTAAATTTAATTCAGATATTACTTCTGATTTTGAATATTATTTACAAAGAGTAGATAAAATATTTTTAGATAAAGAAGGTAATTTTAAAGTTTTAAAAGGTGCAAGTTCAATCTATCCAGATGTTCCTGGTACTTTAGATAATGCAATGCATTTATATACATTGTTTATACCTAGTTATACTTTAGATACTGCTGATGTAGGTATTGAAGCAGTTGATAATCGAAGATATACTATGAGAGATATTGGAAGATTAGAAAAGAGAATTGAAAATGTTGAATACTATACTCAACTTTCTTTATTAGAAGCTTCTGCTCAATCTTTACAAATACAAGACGTAGATGGTTTTGATAGATTTAAAAATGGATTTATTGTAGATAATTTTGTTGGTCACGGTATTGGTGATCCTGGAAATAAAGATTATAAAGTTTCTATTGATTACGCAAAAGGTGAATTAAGACCTACCTTTAATGAAGATGCTATACAATTAATTGAAAGAGATGATGATGGAACTGCGATTGTTGCCGCTGATAGAACAGCAGCAAATTATGCTAAAACAGGTGATCTAATTACTTTACCTTACACAGAACAAACTTTAATAGATCAACCGTATGCAAGTAAAGCAATCAATGTAAATCCATTTGGTATATTTACTTGGATTGGTTCTATTACATTAACACCTCAAACAGATGAATGGAAAGAAACTAAAAGAGCACCAGAATTAGTTATTAGTAATGATGATGGCTCTTGGGATACTTTAGTTAAAGAATCAGGAAATCCAAATTTAACATCTGTAGAATTAGGAACTGTTTGGAATGAATGGCAAAATCATTGGACTGGTGTATCAACTACAAATAGTACAGAACAATTTGAACAAAGAGGAGGTCACGGTTGGAGAGTAATGCAACGTGACATACAAACTACTACTAGAACAGGTACTGCTACAAGAACAGGTATTAGACAAGTATTAGTTCCTAAAACAATTACACAAAATATTGGTGATAGAATTATATCTGTGGCATTTGTTCCATTTATTAGAAGTAGAACATTAACATTTAGTGCA
>Ga0099848_1001207_pt1 | contig 12036 bp, 17 predicted proteins | sample CB_VirMetaG_3_FD_78179 | JGI IMG/M metagenome (GOLD analysis project Ga0099848, IMG submission 78179) | Freshwater to marine saline gradient viral communities from Chesapeake Bay - CB_1508_1S Viral MetaG | ecosystem: Environmental > Aquatic > Marine > Coastal | place: USA: Chesapeake Bay... | reverse complement strand
ATCCCGGCGTTACTGGTGCGACAGGTGCCACGGGTGTTACGGGCGTGGCAGCCCCGAAAGCACTGTCGATCCTGAACCCAACTGCGACTGAAAAGGTTGTATTGTTCTTCACGACATCAAGTCTGACGTTCTCCGCCATCCGCTCGATCGTCCTTGGAACATCCCCGAGCGCGACGTTCAGTATTCGCTACGGCACAGACGTGAGTGGAGCCGGTACGCAAGTGGTCACTGCCGGCATTACCACAACAAATACGACGACTGGTTTAAACACAACGTCGTTTAACAATGCAACAGTACCAGCAAACAACTATGTGTGGCTAACTACAAGTGCTACATCTGGCACCGTAACGCTTCTGAACGTTTCTCTTAACTTCTGATGGCACAGTTTCTTAGGCCAAATTCAGACATCACGACAACAGGCTTTAACACAAGCACCGGTGCGACTTTTTACACGCTGCTAGACGAAGCAACAAGAAGTGACGCTGACTGTGCCTATGCCAGTAACAACACCACAGCGACGCTAGAAGTCGGATTGTCAGACCCTCCTGTCAGCCCGGATACTGGAACATGCACGTTACGCTTTACATGGGCAAAAACAAACAACGGAAGTCTTGATGGGGCAGGCAGTAATCCGCCATTTTCTATTTCCGTGTACGAAGGGGCAGTGCTTATTGCAAGCGTAAGCAATGCGACACTGACATACTCTGGCTCATGGCAGGAATCTAGCTTGACGTTTAGCACAACCCTTGTGACTGATTTCACTAATCTACGAGTGCGCTATGAGGTTTCCGCTACTGGCGGCAACCCTAGCGCTCGTCGCGGCATGGGATTCTCGTGGGTCGAACTAGAAATCCCCGATGGAGCAGTGCCCCGATACGTCTTAATCACATGAAATGATGAACAGCGTAATAAGCCCGGCCGTAGCATCCATTCCCAGATAATTCAATTGTGTTGCCATCACAACCTATCCATTCGTCTAGTGTATTTTTTGTCAGTTGATGAGGATGCCCAGGATGCGGTGGTATGTCAATCCATTCAAAAATCCTCAAAACAGGAGCAGCATTTTTTGCATTTTCTATAATCCGGCCTGGGTCATCCGTATGCTGTAAGCAATTGTAAATCCACACTTCGTCAAAGTTCTTGGCGGTTAACGATTCACCACGAATTGCATTAACAGTTATTCCTTTGAGTGAATAGCGCTCTTTTGTCCATTTCGGATAAGGCAACGGATCTACAACCATGCACACGCCCAGGTTGTAGCATTTGAGCAATAACGACGATGGACCGCCGCCAATATCAATAATATTTTTGCCACGCAAGTCAAAAGCATATCCATTCCGTTGTAACCCCATTAACTCAGCGTAAACATATTGCTTTTGTTCTTCATCAAATGTATTAGTACAATCACCCCAGAATGCTTTTTCGAACTCTTGTTCGTCGTGATGTGACACAATAAACTTATGCTACTGGTATAATGATACCGTAAGCCAGGTAAATTGTGAATCTTCATCTTATCGGTATTTTCCATACGCAGCACAAGGCGTCGTACAGTCACTGCGCTTTTACCGGTAAAGCATTAAGGTTCGCAAAAATGATGCAAAAATACGGTTATCGTATTATCGAGTATAGCAACACCGGATCAGAGAGCACGGCCGATGAGATCGTCACCATGCTTACTGAAGACGAATACACTGATCTCTACGGGCATCGTCACGCCACAAACTTTTTTGGAGATGATGCCACGATCGGTAGCGCCGGTCATGCTCTATTTGAGTCCCGCCTAATCCCTGCCCTCAGAGAGCGTCTCCAGCCGCAGGACATCATTTGTCACCCGTTTGGCCACGCCCATGAGCGGCTGATGCAAGAGTTTCCAGCGCACCAACACGTCGAGACAGGCATTGGCTACCCCACATTGATGCCTAACAGCTTCCGCATCTTCGAGTCCTACGCCTGGATGCATTACCACCAGGGCAAGGAAGGACGCAACGGCCGCAACTATGAATGGGTAGTGCCGAATTATTACGACCTAGAGGACTGGGATGTAAGCGAAAAGCCAGGTGAATATCTTGCGTTTCTTGGCCGTATTACAGAATTAAAAGGCCTTGATACTATTCGAGCAATTGCTGATTACAGCCCGTGGCCGATTGTGCTGCACGGACAGGGTGACCCGTCCCGTTGGTCGCATCCAAACATTCATTACAAAGGCCCGCTTGCCGGCAGGGACCGTAGTGCATTTCTTGGCGGCGCCAGGGCATTGCTTGCTCCGACCGTTTTTACCGAACCGTTCTGCGGAATGGCAGTCGAGGCGATGCTGTGCGGCACTCCTGTCGTCAGCGTCAACTACGGCGCAATGACTGAAACAGTACAAGAAGGCATGGGCTTCCGCTGTCATACATTACAAGACTGGCTTGATGGTATTGAACAAGTTGGCGACTTAAATCGCTTAGATATTGCGAACAAGGCAAGAGCTCGCTACAGCCTAGAGCAGTGTGGAAGTCAGTACGATAAAATATTTAAGCAATTAAATGACTTATATCGAAAAGGGTGGTACGAAGTAGACAAAATTAATTATACTGAAATCGAAAAAGAAGAAGGCCCGTTTGCTGATCGCCTTGCGGAATGGATAAAAAGCAACCTGAATCCCAAAACAGTGCTTGATATGGGTTGCGGCCCTGGCACTTACGTCAATGCGTTACGTAAGCATGGCGTTAAAGCAACTGGTATTGACATAGATCCAAGGGTCAAAAATAAAGAATGGCTTAAGCAGGAAGACATGTTTGACACTGTATCAACAGGTCAAGTTGTTTTATGCCTGGAAGTAGCAGAGCATATTTCAGGAGACAAAAGTGACGAGGTAGCAAAAGTAGTTGCAAATGCTGTAGTAAAAGGCGGCACTCTGATTTGGAGCGCTGCGCATCCTGGTCAAGGCGGAGTTGGACACATAAACTGTCAAGAGAAAAACTACTGGGAACAAAAGCTTCAAGCATATGGCTTAAAAAGAAGTGTTAACATTGAAAAAGAATTGATTGATTTCATCAAAAGCGGATACCATATGGGGTGGTTTGTTTCAAATTTAATGGTCTTCCTGAAGTAATTTGTTTTTTCGACGACGAGCTTTAGCGTACTGCCGTTTCTCCCATTTCTTTGTTTTTCTATGTAGTTTAATGTATTTACCATTAACTCCATCGCTTGGCATTGACCATGGATTAAGGCCGCCAATTGTTTTTGTAAAGCAGGACATTTGTTTTTTTCTTAGTGTTCCTTGGTAATCTAATAGTGACGGGGCCGATTCTCTACGGGGCACGTCGTTTTCAACAGGAGTTTTATCATGGGCGCTCGCGCTACTTATCCTATTCGTGAAGCTTTTTCGCTTGACGAGAACACCAAGGTGACCACCGTCGCCAAAGATATGGGCCTCGACCTGGGCACCATCAAGACCATCCGCGTGGTTGTCCTGGACGCAACCGTGGTTCAGGCCGCTGGCGCTGGTACTGATGCCACCATTGAGTTCCAGGATGCCGATGCAGCGGACGAAGTGTTCTACACGATCACCTCGTCTGATCTGGCCGACCTGGATGCCAATGGCGTCTACATTGACCATGTGCGTGGCGCCCTCTGGGAAGGTCGTCGCAACATCAAGATGGCCTACACCGCTGGCGTGGCTGGTGGCGGCACCGCTGGCGCCATCTCTGGTTTCTCTGTCTACCTGGACGCCGTTGAAGTGAACTACTGATTCAGTAGTTGAATAAAGGCCCCGTCGCAAGGCGGGGTTTTTTATTGGCACACTAATTACATCGCTAGAGTATCATGCATCTCGCTGGTTATCCAAAGTATTTTATTAAAGATGGCAAGCGTCGCGCTGTCTATTTCACGGCTGACGCCAGGGACTTGAAGGCAATGGGATGGAAGCCTGAAGAGGCGGCGAAACCTGTCTCTGCGCCCCCAAAAGCTCTTGAGCCAGTTAAAGAAAAAGAGCCAGAAAAAGTTGAGGTAGATATTGTTATTGATGGCGAAGAAGATTCCATCAAAATGCCCGAATTTGAATTTATGACTAAAGCAGAGCTTGTAAAATATGCCTCTGAGAGAGGTGTTACTCTTGACGCTACCATGCTTAAATCTGAGATGGTCGAAGCCTGTAAAGGTATTGCCTGATGGAACCGGAATACCTTGTTGGGCCAAGAATCCTGCCGAACGGAATGAATTTAGACGCTGACATCAAGGCGGTTCATCCAAAGATTCAGGAACGGCGAATTGACGATCCAGTCTCTGATGGTAGCCTTGGCGACTATGGATACGAACCGGGTCAATTCAATAAAGACGGTACCTTGCTCTAGTCTCATGCCAATGCCACGAATCCTTGCTGCCCCTTTCGCAGGCAAGCAAAAGCCCGCAAAAAAAGCTAGCAAGAAAAACAATGGAAATCTAAAGAAGAAAAAGTAGCTATTATGGCCGAGCGTAAGCGCAAGCGATCAACTGCAGATTTCTATGCTAACAATCCTGAGGCATATAAAAAGAAACTCGCTTATGATAAAAAGCGTAACGCTCGGCCTGATCGCAAAGAATATCGAGCGGAGCTAGCGCGAGAGCGTCGCGCAAGGGGAATCATGGGCAAAGGCGGCCCCGATGTTTCTCACACGTCCGATGGCGGATTTAAACTTGAAAACGCTTCTAAAAACAGAGCGAGGAACGGGCATGGCAATAATAGCCGTTTAGCACCCGGCAAGGGAAGCAGAAGGTCTTCTAAAAAGAAATAAGCCTGGAAGACTAGGGAATCTTCCGGTGGAAATTGAATAGCCAATTTGCTTTTTTGATCATACGATCGGTTCTCGTCTGCTATGCAGTATGGGGATCTGTTTCTGTGTATGATCTTGTAAATTGCGAGGCTAGACGACCTGGACAGTGTGAGTCTCAGAGGTCGGAATTGCGTGGCGCGGCGACAGCAATTCCTGGCACGCTGTTAGCGTGGCTGGCCGACTCACCGGTAGCTTCTGCTGGAAGACGCACAAGATCAACTACTACTACCCGTCAGTCATGAAAAAGATTATTGAGATTGTAAAAACGATCATCAATCTTTTCCAAGCCAAAAAAAAATTCGAAGAAGTTCTTCCGATTATTTTCGATGACATTGATCGCTACATGCCAGGTGTTATCGGCAACGCAAACTCGTGGGAAGTAGAGGAGCTAATTGCTCGATCAATCCAGAAAGCCACTGGCAAGAAAGCTAAAAAAAGTCAAGTCAAAAAAATTGTCAAGCTTTATTCGCCAATCAAAAACGCTGCCAAATTATTCGGTAGCTAAAAATGGACAACGAAGAGCGGTCAATTTCCCACAACGACATTTACTTGCAGCTTGGTAAGTTGCAAGGCCTAATGGAGGCAATGACATCAAATGTGTCAAACTTTAATGGATCACTAAAGGCAATCCATGAAAGAATTGACACAATGGAGGATCGTCAAATCAAGATAGAAAGCTCTCTTTCTTCAAGCAATGGCGCAACAAGTAGTCTAATTTCGCTTGGGCGAGACTTTGCTGTTCCTATTCTGGCTATCTTTATTGCATGGCTTGTTGGCAAAGACTCGATAAGCATTGAAAAACCCACAGAAATTCAGTCGGAAAAAGGAAGGATAGAGCGCATTTATTCCACTAGATAATGACGGCCTCAAAGGAAGAGATTTATGCCTTTGCCGAACAAGCAGGGGCAAAATGGCCTGCGCTTGTTGTCGCTCAATTTACTCTTGAGAGCGGGCACGGTCTTCACGTTAGCGGCAAAAATAATTTTTTTGGACTTAAGGGCAGTGGAACCGTAAAAACAACTACCGAATACTATGATGGCAAAGAAGTAAAGATCGAGGATTCATTTATTGACTTTGAGTCTCCGCAAGCATGTGTTGACTATTTAGTTGAGCGATGGTATAAAGACTTTAAAGGATACAAGGGCGTAAACAATGCAAGAACCGTAGAAGAAGCAGCACAAATGCTGGTTTCGGAAGGATATGCTACTGATCCATGGTACGCTCAAAAGCTATTAAAAATTATGGCTAAGACTGATGACTACGTTAATTTATTAAACGTACCGGAGTACTTTACTGGAGCTCCACATCAGATTGCTGCGCTGAAAACCCTGCAGAGTTCTTTAACTCTTGATCAAAAGAAAGCGTTTACAGATATGTGGCGCAAAGCCGCACCCGCAGCAAAGTTTCCATTAAAAGTACCTTATTTTTATCAACGCGACAGCAAAACATGGCAAGGCGAACGGATGTGCCAGTCGAGCTCTATCGCAATGAGAGTTGAGCAAATTGATCCAAGTATTGTCGGCGACGATGATAGCTACCTAGATATTGTCAATCGGTTTGGAGATACCACCTCGCAATCAGCCCACCAAAAAGCTCTTTCTTCTCTTGGCCTAAAAGCCCAGTTTCTTCAGAATGGTACGGAAGCAATGTTATGTCAACTGCTTGATAAGGGCATGGCAGTACCTATTGGAATTTTACACAAAGGCAGTATCAGCAAACCTTCTGGGGGTGGTCACTGGGTTACGCTTACTGGATACGATGAAGCGTGTTTTTATGTTCATGACCCCTTTGGTGAGCTTGATTTGATCAATGGAGGCTATCCAAAGACCGGACCAACCGATGGCAACAATGTTCGTTATAGCAGAAAGAATTTAATGAAGCGTTGGTTGATTCACTCTGCTAACGATGGCTGGCTATGGGTGATCGAAAAATGACGCAAGCATTACTGGATTATCTTCCCGGATATATGTTTGACGGCCAAAGAGTTGTCTCAACTGGCGTAGCACTACCTCCAACCCAATTCGTGAATAAACGCACAGGTGAGGTGATGTACTATGTCAGACCGCTCTTTAGGGATGGTGCAAGTATCGGCCTGTTCATTCGACACGAAGGCGTTCTCAACTCCCTTAGACAGACGAAAAGCGAGGGCTGACTGCTCAGCGCCTCGCTTGACGTGGGCCCTCCCCAGGGCCGCTCATATTATAGCAGGCTATTCTTCTTCGTAGTCATCCCCTCCGCAGTAGACCATGCCGGGGATGCTCTCGACGATGTCCCGTAGGTACTGATGTACACGGGGGATTTCCCAGTCATATTGGTTGTGCAAGGCCGATCCAATCTTGTTGATGGCCAAGGTGTGCATCATCGTCCAAGCACGCCTTTTCATAGCGTCTTCTTTGACTTTATGAGCACCAATCACAAGATCGAGTTCAGCGAGCGCCTCTTCTTGTTGAGCTAGCGCATCACTATAGGTGTACTGATCTTTGTCAATACTCATCAAGGCGGTCTGACCGATAAAACGCACGAAACCATTTAAGCTATTAAAAAAACGTGCGATTAAAGTCGTCAAGAAATTGCCGACAGCAAGATTGCTAGCAATCAATACGCCAACAGAAAAAGCAATAGCCCGAAAAGCAAGTTTTTTCATCGTTCGTATTTGCGGCTCCTGAGGACAATTGGGTTTTGCAAAGTATCGTCCGTTTTTAATGTGCAAGTAGAATAGTCAAGTTGCACAATAGAACGATCAATAAGGCCTCCTTGGACCATGGTTAAGTGATCGTCAAATCCGGTGGACTCCCAGAAAACTTGTCCCTCCCGTGACTTAGAGTGCCAAACTTCAATCTTTGACTCGTTCGGTTCTCCGGACAAAGACTTGTGTTTTCTTACAAGCCAGACGGCATGAGAGAAATGCGATAAGGCGTCAGTGCCCCTGATTTGATCTTGTTGTGGTGGCGGTGGTGGCTCACCCTTGTTGGCGGCCTCTGCTTTTAGGCCGACTTGGTTCATTTGAGCCGTAACAAAAAGATCGATTCCAAGTTCCTTGGCTGCACCCATAAGGCGTTGTGCCCGATCTTCCAACATTGAAGCATCGCTGATGGGAGCGTTCTTGTGCCTAGTTAAAGCGTGGAAGTGATCAACGACAACAGCACGAAGCTCTGGGTGACGAGCTTTCATTGAGCGCATCGAATTGATGGCAGCGTTTACGCAAGCACCCCACGGAGCTTCTGTCAAGAGCTTGCCGCCATTCTGCTGAAGAGATCCAGCAAGATTAGCAAGAACATTAGCAATGCCGTTGCGCCGTTCTGTCGTCGGATTCAACAACTCAAGCACGGTAACGTATCCAATCCTGTCTTCGGTGGCAGTCCAGTGGTATCCAGTAGGAGCCAGGAGTTTCCTCGTCAAAGAAGAGAATAGTCTTGCCTCAATAGCTTTCATGTCAAGCTCGGCAGAGATAAAGCCAACAGTTAAACCGCCAGCGACCAATGAGGTTGCAATGTGAGTGGCAGAAGCAGTTTTACCTGTGGCAGTCCTGGCAGCGAAGGTAAACATCCTACCTACAGCAGGAGAGTTGATCTTCGGCCTGGCTACACCACCACCAATGTCAATATCTATTGCCGGGAATCCGGTAGAAACTGGACGATCAAGTTGATCCGTAGAACAAAGGCGATCAATCCAGTTGTCGTGATGCCCGTCAACTTCACCAATAATAGAATCAATAGCGTCAACGGCTTGGCCTTGGGATCCGATCGTGCCGCGAATCATCGCGACACCTTCCATTGCCCTTTTTTGAAGGAACTCCAGAGCCTCTTCTAATTTGGCATCAGCCTTGATATTCTGCTTTGCGATATGCAGAGTCTCAAGGTATAAGGCCCTGACCCTGAACTGTTTTAAAACATCAAGAGCCGTATTCCATTCCGAGAAGCTGTCCCCGTATTGATCAATCAGTGCTGGATCTGATAACTCGTAAATCGCCTGATTGAAATCAATAACACTTACAAGTCGCGAACTATCAGCACGCATGCTGTAGCTTGCAATCAGTGACTCCCTAGAAATCAACTGATTATTGGTTTGACCAATAAACGTAAGATCGATTTCGTTTGCTACAGCCCGAAACCGAACGTCAGACCACAGTGACTGAGGAACGGCTTGCCCGTGACCAACGCCAAAAGCATTTCTTAGTTCCGCCCAATGCTCCCTAGCCAGCCCAGAGGGTGAGGTCAGGAGCTTGCTGAGGATGATCGCTTCCTGGGAAGTCGTGTCCTCCCGCTCTTGAACGCTTGTAGGCTGAAGTTTGTCTACGATCCTGGCGACCGTAAGAGCCTTTGATGGGGCATCAGTCTGGACGGCCTGGACCTTTCCATCTTCAACCGACAGCAAGCCAAGCTCTACCGCCTTGGACAGATAATACGGAAGTTCAGCGGTATCCATGGGCCACCTCGTCTTCGTAGAGCCAGTCAACCACGCGAGATTCAGCGGGTTCTGGGGTGTCCGTTGGCCATGTTGCCATGCCATACTTCATGCGGAAGCGGGCAGGATCAAGACCGATTTCTTTGAGCGCATTCTCTGTGCGAATTACATACTGATCAATTTCAGGGGTAACCCGGCGAGAGCGATAAGCCTCATTGTAAACAAATTGAGCCGCATCGTATTCATCAATTACTTTGCGATATTCGTTGGGGTAAACGATGGTATCGGAACGCTCCTCTTCCTCTGTTGGCATGGCTGGAGCTTCCAGTCCATCGTTAAAAAGTTCGTAGACGTTCTTTTTCTTTTTATCGGTTGGCAGCCCAATCCCGGTGACTGCTTGCAGGGTTTTATTCGAATTCTTGTTACTCCAGAAGTCTGACTTTTCGATACCAGCCTTCAGGACAGAAAAGAATTCTTCGTACTCATATGGATCAACATTAAGCTCGCGCATATGAAGATCAACCGCCTTCACCAGTTGTGCAGAGATGCGACGAATCTTCTGGTAATTCTTGGGTCGATAAAGATTCCAAGCGTCTGACGCTTTCTGAAGATAGTCAACCTTCTCCGGTTGCTTAACTTCTTTTGGCTTCTCTTCTATCGGACCATAGTCATCAATAATTTCTTGTGCTTCTTGCTTGGCTTTTTTAGCCTCTTTATTTAAGCGCCCAAGAATAAGTTCTGGATCCTCTATGACGATATGTGTTGCACTGCCGCTAATAAACCCAAGCTCTTTGAGTTCAGCCAGGCAGCGAATACGAGTTGAACGATGCACGCCAAGAAGACGATCAAGAGTTGCGAGGCTGACTGGCTTAAAACCGACCTGATTAAGCAACAACATCAAGAGCAACCTTGCGTTGGAACTTAACTGATCACAACAAATTAATTGGAAGGGAACCTTTAGGAAGCGAGCAAGATTCCAGTCTTTGCGCTTAGAAACAGCGAAGGTCATCAAGTGGCAAGGGGGAGGGAGCGCTGGGCGCCGATCAGAGGGTAGCGCAGGAAACCGTGTCGTCAAGCTAGCGGAAGAATTCAGGGGCTGGTGTTGCAAATTGCGACAACGGGTGTTGCAAAATGCGCGCTTTACCTGTCGCAAAATGCGCGCTTTTTTCGTTTTCAGCCGTTTTGAGGTGTCGTTTTTTGCAACACCACCTGTCGTTTTTTGCAACACGGGGTGTCGTTTTTTGCAACACGGGGTGTCGCATTTTGCAACGCATACTAAGATTCATACTAAGATTCAAAGACCTAGACCTACTACCAAGAGGCAGCCAGGGGAAAGTGGTCCTAGAGTTCTTGGGGATCAAGAGCCGTGATGCCAGACCAGCCTCCAGAGGGGTACGAGGAATTGGGGGAAACCCTCGCCCAACCGATCGTGGAAGGCTTCAAGAGCCTCACCTGGGGAGCGGAACTTGCTAAGCTCCTGGGGTACAGGCGAAAGGACCTGCTGGCCTGGATCGAGCACTACAAGTCCATTCACGCCGCAGAGCTGACGACTCTGGAGCGCCAACAAAAGCGCAGGGAGCGGAAGATCAATCGCTGGAAGCGAAAGATCAAACAGCTTTCAAAAAAAAGGCTTGACAGCCAATAGCCTGTCCACTATCCTCTGTTCATTGACCTAAGGCCATGCCTCTCGAACTTCCCAATCTCGCCGGCGTCGCAACCAAAGATCTTGTTGAGACGATTGGTTCCGGCAGCTACAAGGCTGACTACATGAACTGGAGCCGAACGCTCCACCTGCTCAGGGAGCATGCCCCTGGCTGGTGTGTCGAGACTGTTTATGCCCCTGACGGCGGACTCGTCCATCGCGCACCAGGCGAAGGTGGCTACCTTTTGATCCAGTTCCGGCACATCGACGGCACCACCACTCCGCCTGTTCCGCAGTCCGTAATGGACAACCGTAACAAGCCTATTCCGTTTGAGAAGATCACTTCCCGCGACACGACTGACACACACCGTCGCGGAGCTTGTCTTGCTGCTGCAATGACATTTGGACTCGCCTATGAACTGTGGGCGAAAATGCCGCTTGAAAGCGGTTATAGCGAGACTACAGAGGGTGACACAAGCTCTTCTTCCGCAGCGAAGGCAGCAGCCCCTGCCGCCACCAAGGAGCAATTCATGGAGGCTGCAATTGCTCGCGGACTGACGACTCATGCCATCGAGGCGCTTCTGGCGGCCCTGAAGGGCAAGTATGATGCGGGCATCAAGCGTCTTAATGAAAAAGACGATGCTTGGGTGAAGACCTTTAACGAAGCGAACACCCCAAAGAACAGCGCCGAGCAGTGGTAGACGGCGACTATCCGTCACTCGGGCCTTTGTCCGCAGTGACGGAGTTCAAAGAGATGCTGGACATTGCTACGGCATCCCTAATCCAAAACTTTGACGGTGTATTAGTCGACTTCGACATCAATGAACTCGGCCCAGATTAAGTCAGACATCACGGCTTGGATTGATAATGCTGGACGTTGTCCTTTGCTTCCAGCAGAACGTGTCAATAAAATCTGCAAAGAAATCCAATCTTTGCCAGAGCAAAGCGTTAAAAGGAAAAAACTTATTAACAAAGTTGTCAGCAGCAACCTATTGCTTGTTGTAAGGTTTGTCAATGTCTATATGCGAACCTCCAGCAAGAAGTGGGAGTCAACTGAAACGGTTGACTATCTGCAAGCAGGTTCTATTGGGTTGATTCGTGCAGTAGAAAAATACGATCCTGCCAGGGGTTATGCTTTTTCTACTTACGCCAATTACTGGATTCGCAGTGAAGTTGGTCGTTATCATTTTAGGAATT
>Ga0099848_1001206_pt1 | contig 12038 bp, 19 predicted proteins | sample CB_VirMetaG_3_FD_78179 | JGI IMG/M metagenome (GOLD analysis project Ga0099848, IMG submission 78179) | Freshwater to marine saline gradient viral communities from Chesapeake Bay - CB_1508_1S Viral MetaG | ecosystem: Environmental > Aquatic > Marine > Coastal | place: USA: Chesapeake Bay... | reverse complement strand
ATGCCTTTTGAAAGCATCATTGGCATTAAAAGTTTTGCAAAAGCTATGGTTTCCTTTTCAGGAAGTCCGAATTGTTCACCCGCTTTTGCTATATCAATCATTAGCTGACGAGAGATTTTTAAATTTTTATTGTAGTCCTTCATGCTCCCTTCAAATTGATCGGCATTTTGTCGGATAAGCATTGCCATAGCTTCTTGGGCGTTATTAAATTCTTCTGCTGCTGAAACTGATTTATAGAGAACCGTTAACAGGCCCATTGGGCCAACACCAAATGCTGCGCCAATTCCTAAGCCCAATCTCTTATAACTACTGAGAGCCGTATCGGCTGTGCTCGCTAATTTTTCTGTCGATTTTTGTAGGGTATTTGCCCCTAGCAGGGCCGCCGAAACATCAAATTGAAATGCGGTTAAAACCTTATACATAATCCCCTACCGAGTATTTGCGCCAACGCCTAAATCATTCTGTTGGCTTATTATATCGGATAACCTTTGCAAGAAAACCCGATATTGATAGGGGGTCATTTCATAAACATCTTTCGGTGTTAATGAAGTATGGCGACAAATGTAGGCCATTTGCTCCCAAAAATTTTTTTCCGGCTCTCTGTTGTCAAAAATTACGTTGAGCTTGCCGGAGCCAGACTTATCATCTCTAGCTTTGGGGCCTTTGTATCCCCCCCAATTAAATCACTGATAAAGCTTTTTACCTGTTGCCATTCTCGGTGAGAAAACAAATCATCTAAAGATTCTTTCTCTTTGGAAGTTAAATTTTTGCCATCGATAGACACCAAAAGTAGCTTTACCATCTCAATAATAAGATGGGGCCCTAATTGCAAAGCATTAGAACCCTCAGCTTTTGCTACTGCTAATTGAGTAGCCATAGTTTCGTCTTTTATTTTTGCCTCTCTAAAAACTACTTTTTTGCCAGTTTCAAGAGTTAATTGATACGCTGTATTTTGATTAGTCATCTGACCCCCTTCTAGGTTGAATACAGTGCGACAATTTTTAGTTTACGGCTTGTCTTCCAGAGGCTTGAAATTCGTAGGTTTTCATAACCTTCTCATTCATACCCGCAATGGTTTTTGAAAGCCTAAATTGGCAATCAAAATAGACGTAAGACTTGCTTTGTCCATCTGCATAAAATTCATTTAATACTAAAGCATAATCACTAACGCCAATACCAGCGAGATTGCTTGATTGCAAAGCGTCCATAAATTCATCGATTTCTGGGCCTTTTACTTCCATCTCGATGTCACCTGTCCAGCCATCTAAAGATTGATCGCCTTCAGGGAATCTAGCGCCGACATAGAAAGCCCGGCTAAAGCTAGTTTCTTGGTTTACGCTAGCTCTTGTAATCGTAAAAACTTGGATTTCGCCACCGTCTTGGTACAGTTTTAACGTCCCTTGGTGGCCTCTAATACTTGGTGTAGCCATTTGCTTATTCTCCCTCTCTTACTACGACTGATTCGCCAATTTCGGCGGTTAAAACGATATATCGCATAGAACTAAAGATTCTCTGTTTCCAAAGAATTTTAAAGTAACCCAAGGCAATAGAATCATCGGTGTTTAGTGTTTCGACATCGACAATTTTCGCTAATCCGCCTTGAACCTCGTCATCTCCGGGCAAGATACCTTCTTGCTCTCGAAGTTGAATGAATTGTCTAATCGAAGCTCCACAAGCTAGACGATTGTCTCGATTGTTTACGGCGTTTTGAAAGTTTTTCAAAAAGAAAGCTACAGAAGTCGTTAAATAATCAGCCATTCGCCGTCGGAAGATCATTACTTTTGAGCTATTTAAAATCTGAGTAACAACACCAGACTTTAATTTGAACCCAATATCGGGGTCTTGTTCAAAAGCAGCAATCCCGCCATCTTTAAGCTGAATATATTGCGCTCTTGAAATAGTTCTTTTGAGCTTTAACATACCGCCTAAAAATTGAGTATTCGCTGTGTAAGCCGGGTCAATATGTGGTGAGGTTTGACTTAAAAGACTCGCCATCCAGCTAGCGGGAGATTGAAAGCTAGCCACGCCATCAATTCGAGTCTGAACCCAAGGATAGGCATAGATAATACGTCCATCGGCATCTCTGTAGTTCGCCACGTCGGAAATAGCCGCACTGACAGTATCGTTTTCTGATCCCGCAATGATGACCATTTTATCTTGAGTCGCAGCCGCATGAGCTTTCAAATACCCGTTAATTGCAGCATTATGTTTGTCAGCAAAAATGAAGTTAGCTGATTTCTCTTGTTCAAAATCTACTAAAGCTGATTCGTAATCGGTATCTGCTACAGTACCATCCGAACCGCCTGCCAAATCTGTTTCAGAGAGAATTGCTAAGTTATCCGTAGGTGTTCCAATGACTGTCGCAACCACTAATCGACTTGGAGCAAAAATTTGATCCACTTCTAATTGTGACTTTCCAGTCAAGTCCACATTGTCATAAATCTCGGAAGGTAAAACGGCATTAACAGAATTGTCTTTTACTTCAATTTTTACGCCTGATTCGCTTCCTGCGCTGACGATAACGCTAACAGAATCACCCCAAGCACCTTTAGACGATGCCGTCAGAGTCAAAATATCTGCGTCTGATCCATCTTTTAAAGTTAATAAGCTTGCCGCTGCGGAGCTACTAACCACTCGTCTAACTCTTAATCTTCCGAATTTTTTATTCTTAAGATTTTGGTTTCCTGAAAAAGAGCTTCTACCAAAAGTTTCTTCAAATTCTTGAGTAGAACCGATTTCTACTAATTCTTCTGGCCCCCTTTGAAATTGGGCAAGATAGCCAGCAATGTTTGTTGCTACGCCTGTCACCGACGGTGTTGGCGCTCTTTCGTCAATGACGATCTGGTCTATTTCTGCCCAAGTGGTTGGGTTGTTTGATCTAAAAATGGCCATTAAGTTATCCTCCGTTTAAAATGTTTTCAGTAACAATATCATCCCCAGAATTGTTGTTAATTTCAATGGTTGTCATTGCATATTCTTCTCTTTGAACAACAGCATTTGCGTCTGCAATTAAATCAATTCTAGCTCGTCGTTCTTGTCTCATGCTCCCGTCCATTGACTCATTTAAATCATACCCTCTCACATGATAATGAGCGAATTGATTGTAATACTTATACAAAGGTAAGTTTAAACCCGCTGGGTTATCAACATTATTTAAAACCATGAAAACCCGCTCAAATAAGGCGTTTCTTTGCCTTTTGTGTGCTGCCCATAAGTCTAATTGCAAAGGAAATTCATAATGTCCGATGATCCATTGGATCACCATTTTGTTTTCCGCATTAGGATCAGGCAATTCTATGACTCGTGGTGTTAACGGCGTGTAAACAGGATTCGCTGTTAAGATGCTTGCACTCGGCGTCTGGATTTTTATGTTTGTATCTGGAAATTCATCATAGATGGCCAGAATTTCTGGAACCTGTTGCTTAAGAAAATTTGCCAAACTCAAGATAACCTGTTCAGACAAACTAATTAAGCTCACTTTAAAACCGCCTCAATTTCGAATCTGACATTTTTTAGAATTTCTTCCATAGCATTTTGTAGAACGTGCCTTGGTTTCATTCCCTCTCGTTTTATTTTCTCTTGAGTATATTTTGCCAGCGACCAAACACGATCACTATATCGAGGTGGTTGGCTTGGGTCTTTTAACACACGTTTTGCCCAATCGAGCAAAGGCTTAAGAGGCGGCGTAAAGGGTCTAGCTCCGAATTCAATGACTGCGGCATGAGGTGCAGAATTTCCTAAAAGAACTTCGTTCTCTAACTTTTGAACCGCCCAGCTTTGAGCATAAAGTCCAGTGTCTACGGGACTATTTTTTACAAGATAAGGAATTGATTTTACACAGCCTATTTCCACGGCTGTTTTCATTTCTTCAATTTTATCTTTATTAAAATCTTTTTTTAAAGCTTTTACAAATTCTTCCATATTAACGGTTCTTACTCTTTGGGTTTTCATAGTTGAGTTAAGTCCCGAAGAATTTGATCTTCTGTTGAAAGCCGTCGAATATGAATATCCCAAGTGAGATATTTTTCTTCAATGATGACAACCTTATATAGTTTTTGTTCCCCACTTCTCGATTTTATCACGTAAAACTTTTCTACGTTTACTTCCTCAGTGCGGGTGTCTATGTCACTTTCGTTAATATATTTATTTTTGCTTATGTTTTTTAACAAAATATCGCCCTGTTGAACTCCAGCGGCCTCATTTGTTCTAATATCTTGTGAAAAATCATAAACGTGCGGAGTAGGTAGAATTTCTTTTAGTGTGTCTTTCCATGCACCTGTACCGACTTCACCGCCACCCCAAGTGCGGACTAACATGTAGACTTGAGCTTTTTCCGCTCCGATAAGATTTCTAATTCCAAGAATGTTTTCCGAGCTAGGCAAAAGACTTTCGATAATGCCTTTAGGAAAATTCATACACAAACATTAACCGAATTGCCGCCCATGTTTTGGGGTGCAATATCAATTAGGCGTCCTACTTCTTTTATGAGTCTTATTTTCTCGGCTCTTAGTTTTTCGACCTCATCCTCTCTTAATTGGATATCATCAATTTGCATGGCCGCTAGACGATCCAGAGCCATTTCTAAACGATAATCAATTCGATCAATTCGATTCACCAAATCGATCAAAGAGGTTTCCGAAACCGAATCAAGATTCTCTAGGGCGTCAGCAAGTGAGCTTTTGTAATGAGTGGAACCAAAGATAATGCTTTTGGCACTAAATCCAAGGTGTCGAATAATCTTATGTTTGATTTCAAGACTGAGAGCCACTTTTTTTACGTCCCCTCTTTTTTTTGATAAAAGAATCCTGTTCCATGCGCATAGGCTCTGGTTTTTTAGACTCTGTTTGATTAGCTCGTCTTCGACTTAATATCAGTGACATAAAACCTTTAAAAAAAGGGGGGATTTTCACCCCCACTTTTTATTTTGTTTTGTACCAAATGGTAATTGAAGCATTGGTAAGGCCGATTGAACCTTCCTCGTCATAAACAAGGACTAAGCTACTGCCTTTAAAGGCTGTGCTTTTCTCGGCATCTACTGTCATCAATTTACCCTCTTGATTCACAAGAGCCCCATTTGCAGAGGCTCTGCTATCAAAAGAAGCGATAATATCGGAGCCATTTTTTAAGTGAAATTTAACGTAGTTCGTATTATCGGCAGGAATGTTAGCGCCGTTTTGTACTGCTACACCTTCGACTGTTAGGTCTTTGTAACAATACATTGCTGGCATTTCCAAGTCTGCCGTTAGAGAAGATACGTTAACAACAATACAATGAGTATTGTTAGCATTATTCAATGCCATTATTTACCCCCGATTATGATGATACTGTTGTAGTGAATCGAATCACTCTTAGATCATCTGCGCTTACTTTTTTATGAATTCCTACAACACCATAGTATTGAGTCGCTGTGATAACGATTTCTCGTGAAAGAATATCTTTATCGCTTTCTACTTCAGGAGCTTCGGCAACACAAATTCCGTATGGAGAGGCTTTCATCACATAGCCATGAAACGCATCTTTTCCATCAATGCCGCCTGCTACTGCTGGGCAAAGATCAGAAACAAATACGGCCATACCTAGAATTCGACCTTGGAATCCGGGTACAGTATACAAAGGATCAAGAGCGTCTGCTTTTAGGAAGCCAGCGGTTGAATCATTCATCATATCAAGGAATTGGCGAGAGTGCATGAACACAGCCATAGCTTCGTCATGTCGATCACCAAGTCCGCCGATTCGTGCAGAGTTAAGGGTTCTAATGTTTAGAACATCTCCTGCTGCCGCTGCGGTGTAACCTTGTGTGTAGCTAGAAGCATCTTGCAACAAAGCAACGATGTCTTTGTCTACTTTTTCAGCGTGAACTCGAGCCATTTGAGCCTCAGCTTCCGCTAGAATTCTTTCTCGTCGCTCTGCGCTTGCTCTGAAAGATCGCATAGTAAAACCAACCGCTTTACCGACTTCTTTCACAGTGCAAGTAAAAGCATCGTCAGTAAGTTTATCGACGACGAGTTGGTTAGTTTCTAATGGTTCCTCAGCGTCACCAATTTTGGTGAAGAAAGGAAAATGTACGGTTTGTCCGGGTTGTGCCACTAAAGTCTCATCGACTAATGCCATCGAACCCCACATGAGTTTTTGACGAAAATAAGCTTGAACATGGTCTGCAAAGACTTTTGGTTCAAAACCTAGGTCTGTTGATAGAGTAGCCATAAATTAAAATCTCCTAATTAAATGAATAGTTTTTTGTCTCTAGCTTCTTTCATTAGCCTTTTGTAGAGCATTTCATTTGTGCGATATAGTTCACTTTTTTGCATCACACTCATTTTTACAAAGTCTTCGGCTGTTATTTGAGATGTTTTACCGGATTCTGGTTTCTTTTCCGCATCTTCATTAAAAGTCGTACTATTGCTATGAGTTTGAATACCGCCAAATCCTTTGGCTTTGTTCACGATATCTTCTAAGTCTTCGTCTTGAAGAACCTCATCTTCCTCTAGTTCGGAAAGTCTCTTTCCAAAAAGAAACTGAAAATACTCCATACTTTCTGGGCTTGTAATCCCATTCTGTAGGGCTGTTTCATAGATCGCTAATTGTAATTGTTGAGCTTCATTGGCCTGACTTAATTCGTGGATATAAGTCTCTGGGTCAATTTCATCTTCTTCTGAAGTGCCCAAAACCTTTTTTAAATTCTTTTCAAAAGAACTTAGTTTTTCCTCAACCTGTTGGCTTCGGACTCGATAATTTTTATTTTCTTGTCTAAGTTTTTTGACATAGTCTTTAACTTTACTGGGTTGCCAATTATCAAAATCATCTTCGGATGACATTGAGTTAGACTCAGCTTGTTCCGTATTGGAATCTAAAGTAGTTTCCTCCACGGGTGTTTGATTGTTTAAAGCTTCTTGCTCGTTTGTAATTGTAGCGTCTTGCACAATAATTCCTTTCAATCGTTAAATGGATTTTATCATCAATAGCTTTACTTTGACTTAGTGAATTTTGCGAAACAATGCTTTTTTTACTGATTAGGCTTGGGATTTAGTTTTTTGCTGACTTTTTGCGCTTTTGACCCACGCATCATGCGCTGGAATTAAGATGCTACGATCATTCGGGCGATCCGGGGGAAACATGAAAATGCGCTTCTTACCTGCCCAAGTATAAGTAAAAGGTTCGTTAATGGGTAGAATCGGATTTTTGACGGCAATATACTTTGAATCTTCAGCGGTTCGATTATCCATCGGGTGATACAAAGCTTTTTTAAGCTTAGGAATAGAAGTTTCGGCGATGGTTTTCATGCCTTCCCATTTTCCCATGGCATAACTGCTATGTAGTTCAGTTCGAGCAATTCTTAGCAGTTTCCATTCTTCGCCAAGAAAGTATTGATTTAGACGCATAAGAACTTTGGAAAGGCTTTCTTGCTGCAAGACGGCATTACTGAGTTGAAGGCTTATTTCACTGACTAAATCTTGCCCGTAGGCATTTAAACTAGAGTCGTATTGATTGATTTTAAAATTGTTAACGTCTGTGGCGATTACGGCCACATTGATATTTAATGGCGTAACCGCTCCCATAAAGGTTTGTTCAAATCTTTGAGTTTCTTTTATGAGATCATCTAGGCCTTTTTGCGTCAGTATTTGTCCGCTTTGAGCCATTTCAGTTTTTAAGCTTTTTATCATGGCAAAGATCGCTGACTCGACTTGAATGATAACACCTCGAAGCTGTTGGGCAGTGAAGGTATCACCTTGCATGGTATCCAGACGGTCTCGCAGGGTTTGCCTAATTTCGGAATATCTTTTAAGTAGTTTTACGGCCTGTTGTCGCTCTAGCTTTGCTGCTTCTTGAGCATGATTCTCTGCAATCTTTAGCGAATCTATTGTTTGAAAAAAGGCTTCCACTTTAATACCAGCCAAGCTTCATTTTTTTATACAAAGCTCCAATTTTGCCACCAGTGCCAGTTTTAAATCCAACTTTAAAGGCTCTTGCGCCCAATAATGTAGAGGTTGTTCCGACAACAGTCGCTACTTTTTCTCGATTAGAAAGTGGCTTTCCTCTGTATGTTTCAATTCCTTTTTCAACACCGGAAGCTGTTAGTGTTGCCCCAGCGGCTACGCCCGAGATGTTAAGAAAGTCTCGAAAACGTCGAGTTATTTTTGTTTGTGCTGCGACTTTTGATTTTAGTTTCTTTATGGCTTTGGCATGAGCGGGTGAAGCAGCGGGAATAGCAGTCAGTTCTTTTATTCTTTGTGTTGTTGGTCTGAGCCTTGATTTTGCATATTTTGCAAAACGACCCGCTCCAAAACGAGAACCAGCTACTAATCCAACACCGAGAGCAACAAGTCCAGCGGCCTCCGCATATCTCTGTCGGTTTCTTTTTTTCTTTTCGTGGTAGCGATTCTTTTTTCGAGCGTATTGTAATTTTTGACGTAATTCTCTTTGTTCGCCTGTGACTTTGATCGGAATAACTCGCCCGTTTACGACTCGAAAAATATAGGGATCGCTTTTATCTGCCATTTTTATCGTTTCCTTGTTTTACAGCGATTGCTGTAACGCCTCCAGCTTTAGACCCTAATGCTAATCCTGATAAAACAGATTTTCTACCAGTTATTCTTTGCCGAAAGCCTTCATAAACGAATGGATTTCCTAATGTCCCCGGATTCGGGTTTATATCAACAATTTTAAAATTACCTTTTTGATCTTCGATTACGTCAATTCCAGCGAATAAAACGTCTTTTGTTTTTTTAAGTCTGCCTTCTTTTAATCCAATGGTACTAAAAGCTTTTTCAGTAAACTGTGTAAGGTCTTTTCTTTTTCTTTTAGATAGGACGGGTAGAAAAGCGCCTCTTCCATCTCCAAAGACCTGTTGATATTTCTTTCCTAATTCACCGGGCAGGAATCGATGAGTTATTCCAAAGGCTTCGCCGCCGATAAAATGAACTCGATATTCATTTTTTTTCTGAATTTGTTCTTGAATTACTTTATCTTTAAAATCTTTTTTTGCTTTTCTAAATGTGGATGGGTTTTTTAATTGCTGACTTGTCACAATACTTTGAGGATTAGTCATCGCCTCAAAGTTTTTCTTAACGATAAAAGGCTTATTATTAAAAATTTGCTTTTGTATTTGCTGTGCTGATTTTTTCCTACGTACAGCTTTTCCAGATATTGTTTTAGCAAAGTATTTTTCACCTTTGTTTGATAAGACTTCAAAAAAGCTTTTATCTGCGAAAGGTATTGAAATGGACGGTGCGTTAATTTCTAAATTGGTTTTTAGCTTCTTTTTACTAAACGACCAAGCCGGGTTTATTCCTGATTTTTCTGTAAAATCTTGGAAAATTTTAAGTCGCCCTTGATGAAAAGCTTTTTGAACATTTTTTAAAGTTGTTGTACTTGGTGCTTTAAATCTTCTAAATGCTAAGAATGTACCAACACCTGCCGCTAAACCTGCGATTACCGCAGTTTTATTGTTGGTTTTTTGTTGATCGCTTTTTCTTTTCTTTATGGGAACAATTCGACCATTGATTCTTCTAAATGTAACATCCTGTTGCATTTTCGATTTAAATTATTTTTTCTTTTTATTTTTTTTCTTTGGGCTAACTAAATAACCAATACCAGCGCCTGCTCCACCTAAAAGAAGGGCGTTTCTTCCAGCGGTTTTTGCGATTGAAAAAGTTTTTCCAGCCTTTCCTTTTAAAAATCTTTGCTTGGCACCACTCATTATTGCTTGTGTCGCACCAATAATGGCTCCCGTTTCAGCGCCTTCTCGAAAGCCAATTTCTGTTAACGATCTTTTTTTGTTAGGGCTGGAAAAATAACCTATTGCTGCCCCCGCTCCTCCTAAAAGAAGTGCGCTTCTTCCAGCACTTTTAGCTATTGAAAAACGTTTTTTTGATGAAAGTTTTCGTTTTGCATTGCCCATAATGGCTTTTGTCGCACCTATAACTGCGCCGGTTTTTGCTCCTGCAATTAAACCAAATTCTGTAAATGATCTTTTTGGGTTTTGATTTTGTTTTCTTTTAATAGGAATAATCCGTCCATTTTTTCTGATAAAAGTAACGTCTTGGTTTTTCATTATGATTCTCCCGTTTTAATTATTTGTTGGAGTGGTATTTTTTACTTTTTTATTCTTAAGTTTTTTTCTTGGCATAACTGCACCAGCGGCTCCTCCAATAATCGCACCGGGGATCGCTCCAACAGCACCAGCTAATGCAATACCTGCGGCTGCAACACCTAATGTTTTTCCAACTTTAAAACCTCTAGTTGATCTTAATTTTGCTAATGTCGCTGTCTTTTTTATGGGTTTTGCAAAAGCTGTCTTTATAATTGATCGTTTCAATAATGGTTTTGCAAAAGTTGCCGCAGTCACGCCTCCTGTAATCGCAGCGCCAAGCTTTGCTTCTGATTTTATTTTTTGACTGCGTGATTCGTATTGAGGTTTAAAATTAGATTTCTTTTGAAAACCACTGCCAGATTTTTTCATTGGCGTTCGTAATCGGCTAGGATCGTAGTCTTTTTTTGGTATAGGAATAATGCGACCATTTTTTCTAATAAAAGCGACGTCTTGGTTTTGCATAATTATTTTTCCTTTTGTTTTGAATCAAAAATCTTACCGAACGCTATGGTTGTCCCTATTTGTTTTTCTTATTTAAGTTTTTTCGTTTTTTTATTGGAGTCGCAATCAATCTGCTGTCAGTTTTTTTTCCAAATGCTGCTGAATAACCTCCGAAGGCGGCTGCACCAAGAGATGCACTTGCAGCGGTTAGAATTCCCGCTTTTGCTATGTTAAATCGTGGTTCTATTGCAGAAATACCTCCCATAATAGCTCCAACTAGGGCTCCAGTTTTGGCTCCTCGTTTTGCTCTTTCTCCGGCGGTATTTTTCCTCGATTGAAAAGTTAATTTTGCGTTTTTAGTGTGAATGGAAACCCCTGTGTTTTTCCAACGATTGTCTTTAATAGGAATAATTCGACCATTCTTCCGAATGAATGTTACTTTTTGATTAGATTTATCCATAATAACTAACACTCCCACATTTTCCGGCTCCAATAATTAGCCGATAGTTTATTATCTGTTCCTTTAATGCCAGATGATCTCGCACAATAAGATTTCTTTCTCGCTTCGATATTTTTTTTGATTTTCATATTGGCATCACCAAATCGAATGAGCTTTTCTTGGCCGTCCTGACAAGCTTTTACAACAAACTTCTTTTGGCCTTTTTTTTCACGCCGAGGTTGATTGCATTTCATTTTAGATTTATTGGGCATAAATCATTTTTTCTTTGGCTTACGACGAGAGGTAAGTTTCCCAGAGCGTTTTAAGCTCGCAGTGCAAATGGCATAGGAACTACTTTTTGATTTTCCCTTTGCCATAACTTTCTCTACGCATCGGTCTAATTTTTTTGGCATAGAGAATTAAGAATTAGGATTCATTCCCATATTCATATTAGCTTTTCGAGCTTTGCCACCAGTGCCCGCATACATTGAGTATTTGTCTTGGCTTGGATTCATTTGAGGAGCGCCGTGGCTAATCGCTTTCTTATGCATTGGGTCCATTTTTTTCATAAGTGACATTTTAATTTGATCGTTCATTGTTTTTCCTTTCTTTTAAACTGTTAAAAAGCACCAAACGGGTTAATCACCGGCTCGGCTTCTATTCTTTGTAATTCTAACTCAACATTATCAATTCCAAAATCTTTAGCTAACCAGCGTGTCAAAGTTTCACGTGAAACCAGCTTACCTGTCGCGACTTGTGAAGCGACCATTACCTTTAACTGTAAGTCTTGCAGTGTTTTTTCAAACACAGGCGGCCATTGAATATCAAAAGAAAAGGATTCTGGAACAAAGTTAACATTTAAAACGACGGGTGCAGGCTGTTTGTCCTGTAACAAAATTAGGTTTACTAAACCCATTTTAATTAAAAGATTGAGTAAAGGCTGCTCAATCGAAGGTCTGATTTCTTCAATTAAATCGACCATAGGGCCATGCAGTATTTCTAAAGCTTTTCCGCTTTGTGCATATCCAGCCATCTTTTCCGGGTCCATCAAGATAATTCGTGCAATGT
>Ga0099848_1001205_pt1 | contig 12050 bp, 15 predicted proteins | sample CB_VirMetaG_3_FD_78179 | JGI IMG/M metagenome (GOLD analysis project Ga0099848, IMG submission 78179) | Freshwater to marine saline gradient viral communities from Chesapeake Bay - CB_1508_1S Viral MetaG | ecosystem: Environmental > Aquatic > Marine > Coastal | place: USA: Chesapeake Bay... | reverse complement strand
TTGAGGGAGTGCTGGTGGTGTACTGTGAAAGGGGAGAATCAACAGTGATTTCACCTTTAATATATGGACGACCACCACGATTCAAGCGTGGCAAGAGAACGGTGTTTCGGTCTACTTGAACACGAGTCAAGAGTGAACGAAGACGCTTCGGAAGTTGAAAGGTCTGATACAGTTCTGAAAGAAACTGGTCTGGAATAAATTCAGCACCAGTGCCCGCTTGATCGTTAAAAGCTTTTTGAATGCTAGGAAGAATGCTCTTCGGTGCCTTCATCAAATGACGATATAACTTCGCATCCATCTTTGGTGTATAGGGATCGCTTAAAAGCATGCGACAGATGTGTCGGTCTTGTGCGATTGTCTTCAGTTCGGCATGCCAGTCTGAAGAAATATATTCTGAATCAAGAAGACCAGCCTCTTCCACTGAAACACGCTGGCCTCGGTTATTAGAAACATGCTTCACTTCAGTAGTCCACTGAATAGAACCGTCTTCTCGTACGAAAGAACGAAGTTCTGATTCTCCAGTGTAGTTGACAGCTGGTGCCTGAATAGATTCATCAATTAAGCGCTGTGCTTTCTTGAGATCTTCAAGCTGGTTTTCAACATTGTGCAAGCGATCGCCAGCACTTTTCTGATTGCGAACTAGACCGTCAATAATCTCTTTCGCTCGTGTGATATCACTCATATGAATTCTCCTTTATAGATAAGAGTGCTTTGATAAGAGCCGACCGCTCTAATTCTTTCATTTCGTCTTCTTCATCTTTATGCATACCCATTTCTTCTTCATCTTCAGTGATTTCTTCTTCCATTTCCATCATGGGCTTTGCGAAGACAATAGTGAAAGAATCTTCATCTTCTCTCACCTCTAGAATATGCTTTGAAATAGCGGGTACTGGATAAGCTGCGATTGAAGACTCAATCTCTTCTTTGATCAAGTTCTTCAGAGTGGAGTCAATCCCTTTCGCTGCGATAGCCGTTGCATCACTGTTCGCTGGGATCGTTACAATACTGACTTCTAGCAGCTCGGCCGAATCAAAATAAGAACCGCCTTCTTGAGAATAAGCTGCATGCTCTTTCGGAAGATTCGCTCTTGAAACAGCCTTCAAGGGAGTGAAGCCAACACTGACAGCGTTCAAGAATCCACGCTGAACTTTTCCAGCGATTTCAGCTGCTCGTTCATCTTCCATATCAAATTCCACATCTATTATCAGACCTTCTGGTGCCATGCGAACTTGACCTTTTCCGATCGGTAAAGAATTGTGTTCATGATTCAGAAGAATCACAGGGTTTCGTTCATAAGACTCCAGCTGCCAGCCTGATTGATTGATGACATCCCCATATCGGTCTGGCCTATCAGTTGAAGCAATGAAAGACAAAAGCTGCTTCTCCTGGATACTTGAATCATTATTTTCTAATCGCTTAGATATAAGCTGCTTGAATATCATATAGAATCCCCTTCAATCAGTATATAAAGGAAAAATATAATCATTTCTATTATTTTTTTCACAGGATAGCGTTGATGGATGCTTCGTTTCTGTATTGATCGCACTTTTATTCGCATTTTTATTTGCAATTACCTTCTTTTTTAAGTATATACATACTTAGAAGAATGATCTTCTGAAACAAAACAAGGCAATAAAATGAATAAGCAAGAACTCCACAATCTAGTTGAAACAGGATTCAAATATAACTGTACCGTAGCCCGAAAAGCTATCAAAGAAGTGAAATCAGCAAGAGTAGAAGAATACAAGAACGAATGGCAATATATCGACGATTGTTTCAGTTATCTAGATTTCAAGATTGAACAGTTAAGCTCTTTCTCTTTTGAGAATGCGAATCCAGAAAAGAAAGACCAAATGATCAAGAAATATCAGACTCTTCTGAATCAACTTGAAGAAATGAAGATTTCTTTCAAAGTAAAAATGAATAATTTTCACAAGTAATCATATAAATCTATAAAACAATCAAAAGACCAGTCAATCTTGACTGGTCTTTCTTCGTTTAGTCAACAATCGGAATCACAGTGCAGCGACAATTGTAGTTTTCCGATGGGTCATCAAAAGAAGCGGGGGCAATTCCTCTTTCCCCTGTCGGAAGAACAAATTCTTCATTGACTCCGACGACCGTCCCGTCTAGATACGCATGGGTATCGCGAGTGGAAGAATCTCTCGCTGATAACCACTGTCTTCGGACTTGTACTCCGAGCTGTGACGCTTCAAGATAAGCCTGATGCGATCCGAGATTCGTTGACCGAGTTGATTCAGTCTGTGCAATCGTTCGTGCAGCTGAAGGTGAAAAGCGATACGCTTCTTGAACTGAAGCAGCGATTGAAGAAACAGATTCACCGTTCAGAAGACCGTCTTCCACTAATTTCGTAATTGCATTTGAACTAGTTCGGATTATCTGGCGACTCATGATTTCAATAACTTGATTCACTCCCTCTGAAGAGATCGTAATATCTTCAGCTGTCGCCAGACCAGCCTGTTTCAGAATCAAGCGAAGTTCTGATTCTCCACTCTTGTTATACCACTTCTTCCATATGTTTCCGATAACAATTGAACAGATTCGGACTTCTTCATCTTCAGCAAGAAGTGAAGCATAATCAATAACCCCTTTCGTCAAGCTCGGTGTTACATTGTCTTCTATTCTTTGAGAATAGCGTTTCGCTGCACCATCCAGATATGAAACAGAAGCTCGGTTCAGTTCTTTGAAGGCTGGTTCATTATATTGGCGAATATACAATTTCCAGATATCAGCTCGGGCTTTCTCTTTTGTCTGTTTCTCTTTCACTGAATCAATAATGCTCTTCATTTCAGCTTCACCTAGAGTGCCGACGACTAACCATTTGATCTGTGCAATGATACCACCGATTGAAGATATATTCGGTGAAGGAGGGTCTGATTCTGCGAACTGGCCTCCATCTTCAAAGTGGCGAGCAGCCCATGCCTCCCTCTTTCTGATTGCCATTTCTTCGGTGTCAGTTGTCGGTTCTTGAGAACTGCGACGAGCTATCGGAAGAAGTCTTCTGTATTGATTATTCCCTTCAATATTTCCACCCGCTCGCCAGATCTCAGGCCAGTTGTCTTTCAGATCTTCTGCATAATTGATATCAAAGACTTGATAATCGCTGTTCTTCAGGCTCACATCTTGATCTTCTCCATCAGAGGGAAAATTGGTGGGGTCCACATCACCGACAGCTCTTCCCTTGATCTCAAAGGCTGGTGCCTCTTCTCCGAATTCAGAATACAGCTTTTCAATGATTCCATAAATTCTTGTCCGATCTGCATCTGAAATATTGTTCAGATTATAGAATCCCGAATTGAATTTTGGTTCCCTTCTGAGTGCCGAACCAGCTGCGACCACTCCCCTGAAGACAATTTTCAATTCACCGTCAATCAGCTTCGCAATCGGTAGCCGATAACCAGAAGGGTCTTCTTCTCTTCCTCTGTATACGAAAAGAAATGCTTTTGAATATTCAGAGAAGTTATCTTCACCGAGAATCTTGTCTGCCTCTCTTTTGGTGAATCCCCATCCCTCTTCCTTATCAGCTTTAGGGAGTTCTTCATATCCGAATAGAAGATGCCGTTTCTCCTGGGCATTACCTCTTGAAGAAAGAGGGTGATCTTCAGGCAATAGATCGGTATCGTATGGTGTTCTTCTGTATTTCAGATTCCGAAGAGCGTACAGAAGACCGTTCACTCTTGCCATCGCCCACTGTTCAGCACTTCCGACTGTGGGGCGTACGCTGGCGGGGTTCGATTCATAAGCTCCGATCCCTCTCAAGTAAGAAACAGCGAGAAGATATTTATCAGTCTGTTTTCTTGAATCGTCACCGACTTCTTCAAGATGCTCTGCGACCTTCTTCTCCAGTGCTTTCTGTGTATTGTCGTTCAGTGAAGAGAATGCTTCTTTCCGATTCTCATAAGTGGAAAGATCTTCTTCAGCCTTCTGAATCCCTTTCGTGTATATCTGTGCCAGAAGAGAGCGAGCATCTTCAGCTGTTTCATCAGTATTGTCTGATTCAGAACCTTGAATATCTTCAGGATAGTCAAGCCCCTCGTATTTGTATGCAGCACGAGGCGAGATTCCATTCAAGATATGCAGCTGAACCCGATTCAGTTGTTCAGTTCTGGCTTCTTGAAGAGCCTCAACACCCGAATAATCATGTTCAAATTGAAGATCTTCTTCAAAGCGTTGTGCGATCGCTGTGAAGAGAAGAGCTAGACGCTTCCCTCTCTTCGTTTGCACACTCCAGTAGTTCCGAGCTTGCTGTCTTGAAAGAGCGTAGTTCGCTGAAGGCAAGCCTAGAACACTGGGAGGGACTCCAGTGACAGCTGAAATGGATTCTCTCGCCATTTCTCTTGCCTTTGTATATTCCATTTCACGAGGCGACAGCTGGAGTGTTTCAACCTTTGAAAGACCAGACAAAACCATCGCACCGCCTTGTGCTGATAATTTCTTGTACTCTGAAGCGATTTCTCTTCGCATTTCTGGCCCCCATATATCAGCGGGGTCGCTCGGTGAAATCAGCACATCTGGCCTAGCTTTTGCTGAAGCATCTGAAACAAGATTCTGTGAATTGATATCAGCCTTCAGTTCTCTAGCGAGTGGTTCAATCGCACCAGTGCCGAGAAGCTGTTCAGGACCGTCAGCCCATGAAGCAAGCCGTCCATGAATAATTCTTTCTGGTGGATATATGACAGATTCTCCACCACTATTCAGAATATAGCCACTGATTCCCTTCTGGTCGGTGGCGACTCTTACATTCTGAGGGTGCAGTCTGACTAGACTGGTGGGCTTCTCTGTCATGCCTAGAAGGAGAATAAAACAGTTCCCTGTCAGAATCAGATCGGTGCACAGCTGTTCTCGAAACAAGAATCCATCAGTCGCACTGTTCGGATTATTCATCAAGTCGATCACAGGGTGAGATTCAATCAAGATACGATCTTTCCCTTTCAACAGCCTCAAGTGAAGAGCTGCGAGATCTTGAGAAGCACGACTGACAGCTGCATATGTGTATCCATGTCCAGCATATGCCGACATGGCTGCCTCTGGTGAATAGGTCGGTCTGACTCCCTGAGGCTGTGCAAAGGTCGCACCATGCTTCTGTTCAATCGGTTTATTTTCAACAGACTGAAGTGCTTTAGTTTCAGCTGGTGCAAAGAAGTTGATAATCTTGAACCATAAATTGTTTTGTGCTTGATCTGACATATTATTCTCCACTTATTGGATATATATCAATTTTTATGGAACTTCGTTCTGATTTCTTCTCTTCTCTTTTGGCACCATACCACTTATGCGTAATCATCCCGACGACTTGAGAATCATCTTTCAAGACCTTTGCATCTTGAAGACCGTCCAGAACTGCCTTCACTAGATTGTCAAGATCTGGTTTCGTCCCTTTCAAGATTCTTTCAGAAGGGTCTTTCTTTCTCATGAGTGAATTCGGTCTTAGAAAGACAAATTGGATTTCAATGAAGACAGGCTCTTCTATTGTCTTGCCTTTATACTGTTGACGAACGAAGATCTTAAACTGGTTCTTCCACTGAAGATAATTTGTCGGCATGTAAGCGAAGCGACCAGCGACTCTAGGTCGGGGGCATGACATAGCCTTCATTTCAAGATTCATGGATATTCGTTCAGTCAAGTCATACATGTTTTTTTCTCCTGGGCACTAGTTTATGTTGTATCGTGCCATTTGTCTGCTTAGAGTCATGCAGATATAGCGAAGAGCATCCAGCCCATGGTCGTTCTGTTTCATCACAGTGTCTTTCTTCTGGTCTGCCTTCCATCTGTAATTTCTGAATTCTTTGATTATATGTTTACAGTTATCATGAACCAGAAGACCCGAATAACCATTTGCATCAAGTGCAAGCCACTTCTTCACATGCTGAATCCCTTCAATAACACCGAGATGCTTCGGTGCTGGTTTATTCGGAATATTACAGTACCGAGCTAGAGTTAATCGTCCATCTCTTGATTCAGGGTCTGCTGAAGTCCATGCAGCTGGCGGATCATTCTTAGAAAGAGCATAAACCATTTGACCGTTTTCAGTGGTTGTTTTCTCAGTGGCGAAATATTCTCTATAAAGATGCAGTTGGTTATTCTTCTCGTCGTGGGCTATCCAGATGCATGCGAAAGGGTTTCTTGTGCCAAAATCAATCCCTCTGTATCGAGGCCAGTCTTCAGGCAGCTTTCTTGATGGAATCACATGGATTTCTCTTCTGAATTCTGAGTAGACAAGGCCAGTCTGAAGAGTGAAAGACCCGAATAGCCTTGATTGTTGAGAAGCATCAGAAAGGTGCTGTGTCGCTCTTCGCAGCTTCACTGAAGATACATACGGATTATCAAGGCCAGATATATTGATTGAAGAGAATCCATCAAGCTCGTTTTCAATAAACATTTCATGGGGCCATGTGAGTCCCTTCAGTGGAGTCATGGTCAAGAGAAGTTTTCCACCGTAGGGAGTATCAGCACAGCGAAGAAGCAGCTCTTCAAAAATATCTTTCGGGTGTTCTTCATCTAGCCACGCCAGAGAAATAGCACGAAGCCCACGACCGCCCATGCCTTGAAATTTGGCACGACCAGCATCGGCCGACATGGTTATGATTCTGCCTTTGTTCGGAAGAGTGATAGTCCCTCGCCCCGCCCCCGTCCAGTTCCGAAACTGGCATCCGAGTGGAAGATATTTCAAGATCTTCGGCTTGATATATTCATTTGAATCGGCATAACTGAGGCCAGAAGAAATGACAGTGCTCGGTGAAGGCGGAAGAAGACTCAAGGGAAGATTATTCAGTGTCGCCCACTGTTGAACCCACCACTCTTGCGAACCAGCTGCGAAGGCGACCGCCAGCTGTGCTCCGATTTCAGTCTTTCCAGCTCGGTTCCCTCCAGCGACAAGAAATGCTTCTCTAGGGAAAGAAAGTGGAACTTCAATCTGACTGGTGCGCTGTTCTGTGATCTCACAGGCTGAACATCGCCACACACCAGCGTTCACTCTTTCCATCGGTCTTCCGCACCCGATCGGTCTTTCAGAAGAAGAGGCTAGCCCATCCCAGCGATGGCAATGCGGCACCCATAATCTTGAAACAGCGAGAGGGAAATGCTTCTTGATTGTGCCTAGAAGATGAACACTTCGGACTAGATCTCTTTCACTCTTCACTAGAATCTTCTTCTGTGAGATCAGCTTTCTTTTCTGTCTTGATTATATCTTTGAATTCATTCAGAAGAGTATTTCTCGGAATAAGGGGCACAGAACCGATCGCATTCAGAATAAAGGCTGAAGAGATCGCTATCAATTCAGCCTCTGAAGGGTGAGAGCGACCATCAAGCCACTCTTGAACAGTGGCACGAGTCACACCAGCTGCGATCGCTAGACTTCTTTCTGTGAGATTATACAGAGAAGAATCCAGCATCATTCTCAAGGCTAGACTGAACGTCTTCGGATGATACCGTCTGTTATTATATTTCCATGGAACGAGCTTCATGTTTATTCTTCCTCTATATCAATAACAGGGCCAGAAATAAGCTCTTGAAGTGAATGCTCTTGAATCTCTTCAATCAGAGTCATGACATCGCTATTCTGAACTTCTATGGTTAAATCAATCGTCGGTCTTTCAGGCTCCCTCACATATCCATGTCTTCTCTCAAGTAACCATGCCGCAGCTGCCCACTGGCCTTCTTTCGCAGCTTGAACAATAGAGGCAAGAGAGCGAACAGCTGAAAGAGATTCTGCTTCTTTTACACTCCTATAAAAGTCCGAATATTCACCGTCTTCTGCATCCCTACCACTGGATAACCAGCGAAAAAGGGTTGACTCTGATATGCCAGCATATGAAGCAGCGATGGAATAAGTACAGCCTAGAGTGATGGCTTCAATAACTTTTCGTTTTGTTTCTTTTGTGAACTTGACTGGTGGGGACATAATGATTCCATAAAAGAGCGGGGCACAGGGATCGAACCTGTCGGCTTAAACTGGTCGCTTAAGTGGCACCGTTGCCGCCCCGCTTAGATGGATAAGGTTTTGTGAAAGACTGAAGTTTTCTTCTGGCACTTCTGGAAAGAGGGAAAGCATATCTGTGTTTATCTTTGATTCGCTTTCTGAAGGTCTTCTTTCCCGAATAGGTAATACAGTTCGCTCGGATCGTTCTAGAGTGAACACGAGTTCCATCAGCTGTAAAGAAAGCCCACTTATTGCCTCCAGCGACACCGAGATATAACCAGTTCCCAGCCTGATAAAGGGTTCCGATATGATTCTGTTCAAGATCTGAAAAGCTGAAGATGCAGTTTATATTCTTATTTGTTGCTTTAAATACCTTGATAACAGCTGCGACATATTTCGTAGTCTGGTCTTTCTGTTCACCAGAAAAAGCGATTCGGACAAGTTCACAGCATTCGTTCGGATCGAATCCATACCCCTTGCCTAGATTGCAAGAAGCACCATAACCGAAGATCACACATCCGATATATTTTTCATCTTCCCACACTCCATAGGGTGCACTCGCTCCTGGGCATGTTCCACTGTAATGCCAGCGTGCACAAGTCCGAGCTGCGTCTTTTCCTGAAATTCGTTTTACTTCAATCAAGCTCTTCTCCACAATGGGGACAAGTCTTCGGGGGCTTCAGTGGCCGATCATCTTCTGGCATTATATCGTCAAGATCAAAATCCAGAAGAATCTCAAGTTCTTCAGGCTTCCACCCTAGTCCTGAAAGATCTTCTTGTTTCAAGTCATCTAGAACAGCCTTCAGTTTATCGTCATTCCATGTGCTGATTTCACCGAGCTTATTATCAGCAAGAGCGAGCAGCTGTGCGTCGTTCATATCCAGATCCATGAAGCGAACTGGCACCATCTTCATTCCGATAGCTTTTGCTGCTTCATATCTAGTGTGCCCAGCGATAATCATGCCGTCTTCTTTTCTGGCGATAATCGGTGAAGCGAAACCGAATCTTCTGATGCTATTCGCTATTTCTTGAATCGCAGCTTGATTATTTCTAGGGTTATCTTTCCACGACGAAAGAGTGGATATTTCTATCCACTCACCGATTGATTCTGACTTCTTGTCTTCATTCATTCTTGTTTCTCTTTTATTTTATAGAAAGAGCGAACAGCATGAAGAATCACACTATTTCTCGAAACACCAGCTGCTCTTGATATCTTGTCAAGTTCACTCAGAAGATTCTCTTCAATAATCAAGCCGACTCTTTTCGACTTGCGCCCATGAACGGAAGAACCAGTTTTCACTTTCTTGATTTTATTATGCATTGTTTTGTCCTGTGAGATATAATAACATAGATTTGGAAAATATCCGAATTGAGTTGTGACGGAGTTCAAAGAAGGCCGAGCTATCGGCCTTCTTTTTTTTTTAATATTTATTTCTTGAAACCATTGAACGGAATTGTCGCTTGCGCGCCTTGATATTCTCTTCAATAATCTTCTGTCTTCTGGCCTCTCTTTCTTCAGGAGTTGAAGATTGATATTCTTCCACTCCAGCTGCGAAGCATTGTCTTTCCAGTGTAGGGTTCCATTGACTGACATTGTATTCAAGCACTTCAATGTGATGATAATCATCAGATCTGTATCCCAGCACAGTGTGCGCTTTCGGTGAAGATAAGCGAATAGCAAAAGATTCAATATTGTCATATGTCGTACAGCGAAGACCCCTTTCACACATGCAGCGAGCTACGAAATTCATGCGTTTTGTCTTGTCTGAATCTATTCTCACAAGAATATTGATTCTTCTGGTTCCGTCAATGCACTTCGGACAAGTGGAGTCTTCAAGAGCATTGCGAACATGTTGTTTTCCGAGCTTCTTGATCAAGTATTCTTTCAGTTCACCAAAGGCTGGAGGCTGTGAAGAGGTCGTATCAAGAATAAACTGAAAGACCGCACGCTGAACCATTTCAGCGTTGAATTCTTTGAAAGTAGCATGAAGCATGCGAGTCATGTTCTTGTACCATGCTTCTTTCCATTTCAAGTCTAAATTCCAGTTCGTTCCGATCGCTTCAGCGAGTTCTGAAGCCTGTTCTATTGATAATTTCATGATAATCCTTGTAGGTTATTCCAGAAAGAACCTGTCTTCAGTTCTTCTGGTTCTGATTGATTGATTGAAGAAGAAGAAGAAGAAGAGAAAGAAGGGTGCTCTCTTTCTTCTTGATTCTTTTTACTTGATTCTTTATTGTTAGTAAGATCTTCCGTACCCCCCTCGTAAGATCTTACAGGGGGGGTTAGTAAGATCTTACTTTCACGCTCTTCTGGAGTCATGATTCTATAGATCGCTGTGCGCTTCAGTGAATCAGTATATCCGACACGCTGAATCCACTTCGCCTCTTGAAGTTGTTTCAAGGCTTTCTGAACGGAGCTTTTCGATAGTCCTGAAATGCTCGCCAGCGTATCTTGTGCGGGATATGCGATTCGGTCTGGAGAAGAACCAGCATACATTTTCAGAAGATAATATACAGCAGTCTTCGCTCCGAGAAGCGAAGAACCTTGCTGTATATCTTCAAGTAGAACTTTACTCCATCGATACATTATCAGAATCCACTGTATTTTCATATTCGTTTGGATTCAGTTCAAAGCCTGAGATTCTCTGAAAGTGACAAATGGCGAATACCTTTGAAAGTTCTTTCAGATCTGTTCTGTGAGAATTCAGTCTTGATTCGGCTTGAATCACTTCTAATTTAGCACTGAATCTTGAATAAACTTCTTCAAGATCGGCATTTCTGAACAGCTGCATAGCCAGTTGAAAGTCATCATAGGCTGAAAGAAATCTTCTCTCAGTGTGGCGATAATACTGATTGAAATCTTCAATTGTCTTGATTGACTGAAGATGTGGAAAGATATTCTGACGAGCTTCTTCTAGCTCTCCTGGGCACACAGTCTTGAAATATTTCAGTGATTCTTCTAGATAAAACATTTTATTATTCTCCTTGTTTTGTATTGATAAATTGTAGTGCATTTCCAGCGAGGGAAATAATGTGTTTACAGTTTCCACCTTGATATCGACGACTTCCGCAAGTACAGAACACATTCAGATGGGTGAAAATAGTTCGTTCGCCAGTGGTGGTCGCACCTTGACAGTTCCACATTTGATGATTCTCATCAAAGTGGAACGACTTGCTAGTCCACTCCACAGCTTTTGAAGATTGTAATCTTGATTGATTTCTTTTACTGGGACGAAGTTCATATTCTTGATCGTAAGCTGCATCAATAATGTCTTTCGCTTTTGCTTTAAGAGCTTCAGCTGCTTCAGAGAAGGGAATCATATCAGATCCCCCTCTTCAATCAGAACTTCACCGTAGCCCACAGGATCGGGGATTTCTATTTCAGAGAAGAGTTCTTCAAAAGCTGCTTGCTTCTCTGATTTATGATATTCAAGACAGTCTTCACAGACTGATTCTTCATGGTTTATGGCGACAAGAGTGCCTTCAAGACATTCATCACCGCAAAGATCACATAACGCAATAATTGGATACATTGTTTTTACCTTGTTCTGTTCGGTGAAAAGGGAATCTTTTCACTCTTCAAGTATACTCATACTTGAAATGTAAATCAACGATAAAACGAAAAAGAGAGAAGAATTTTCTTCCCTCTTTATTGTGCCCAGGAGCGAGCTATCTTTGAGGCCGTTCAGGTTCGTATTCAGGCAGTTCTTCCCACGCTGTCAGACCGATTCCGACAAAATCCCGAAGCGCTCTCGCCTTCGCTCTGGTCTCGGCCATTTCATAAATATACGGAAGCATGTTCTTCTTCAGATTGTACTGAGTAGCGGTGGCGATTGAAGTGAATTCTTCTCCATCCAGACCGAAGACTGTAGCTCTTATCATGACTCGGCATGTCTTGACTGTCTTGATTATTGTCTTGATTCCATTCTCTTCAATCTGTTCTTCTTGGATTCGGTCTTCTGATATCACATCTTGAATCAGAATCTCGGTCTTGATTCCCTTGATTCCCTTCATGTGGGCGATAGCGACAAGACCAGAATATTTCACATAATGATTACCACTGAGTGAAATCACATGGCCCGCTTCAATAAGTTCTTTGATATTCAGCATT
>Ga0099848_1001204_pt1 | contig 12051 bp, 8 predicted proteins | sample CB_VirMetaG_3_FD_78179 | JGI IMG/M metagenome (GOLD analysis project Ga0099848, IMG submission 78179) | Freshwater to marine saline gradient viral communities from Chesapeake Bay - CB_1508_1S Viral MetaG | ecosystem: Environmental > Aquatic > Marine > Coastal | place: USA: Chesapeake Bay... | reverse complement strand
TGAATAGTTTCCCACAAATTGTTGTTGAGAATTTGTGGACATTGATGCCACATTTGTCATATTATTTTGATTTTGATTATTTGTATAATTGTAAGAATTTGTGAAATTGGATACTGAGGAATTGCCATCTCCAATAGATTGATAAGAGTTGTTATTTGTTGATTGTATAATTGATGAATCTGATTGATTTTCAAAAGAATTGCCATCTCCAATAGATTGATAAGAGTTGTTATTTGTTGATTGTATAATTGATGAATCTGATTGATTTGTCAGATTTGTTATATTGCTATTATTTGTAATGTTTTCGCTGCTGTTGGATTGAATGTTAACATTATCAGAAGACAGTTGTGGTATCTGTTGATTTGAGATATTTTCAATTTTAGGATTGGTTATTATAGTAGTTGAACTTTCATTTCCATTTATGACATTATTTTCAAATGAACTCATTGATGGTGGTGTTTGAGATAAATTTGAATTAAAATTAGTAATATTAGAATTAGTAATATTTGTCACTGGAGCAGAGACTGAAGAAGAATTTATTGATATATTTTCACTTGGACTGTATGAATTATTTGATATTAAATTAGTATTTTCTATTTTTAAGTTTGATTGATAATTTTTTTTTAAATCCAATGGATCTGTAATCTTTTCGGTATTTAAGAAATTATTAATTTCCTTTCCTATGTTATTGTAGTTCTTACTTACACCCTGACCCGCATTAGCAATGTTTAAACTTAAATTTACATTATTATTGATGACCGACTGAGTAGCATCCGTGACGTTTTCTATGGATGGTATTGGAGAAGTATCGGCGGATAATGAAGTTATAACGTTAGGAGCAATGGACATCATGTTGGAACTGAAAAGAGATCCTAGTTCTTCATTTGCCATTGTCTTGTTATCTTCTGCCATAACTTCTACTTTCTACAGCAGCTTGCTGTGATTTTAAATTCTGCTCTTCTACATACTGCCTCAGTTGATCCACATACAAATCTCTTTCCCAGGGTATCATATTTTCAATATATTCCAAAGATTGATTGTGTACATACCCAAGATCAAAGTTCATTTTAAGAACTATGTTCAGATTTGTGTGGCTGAGGCAGACTGAAAAAAATCACGAATTCCCTTTAATTTAATTTTTCTAGAAACTTCATCCGATGTTTGATACTCTACTTCGGTTTCAATTCTTGGCATAGTCTTGAAAAATTCAATCAACTTATTGAATTGTGTTTTTGTGAGACTGTCTACTATTTCTGTTAGATTTTCTTTTGAATAATCCTTGGCAATGATGAGTTCATCTTTCGTCTCTATACTTTCAATACACGTCAATAGTAAGTTGTAGTAATCTAAATTTTCGTTATCTATGATGTCATCCAATGATGGGTATCTCATTTTGACTTTAATTGTAGGGTCAATAAGAATTTCACATTTATGGTCTTTTGAATATACTGGTTCTATATCATCAAGATTTATTTCTTTTGTTATCTTTTCTTTAGTTTCTGGACATATGAAAGTAAGTTCTACTGTCTCATTTACTGATTTTGATCTTAGTTTTAAGAACAAGTATTCTATATCAAAGAATGGATATTCTGATGACGGTCTGTCCAAGTCAAAGCAAGAGTCAATCACGTTTGTCAGTGTGTTCAACATTTCCTCATACGATGCTGTAGAATTTGCGATCAAAAGTACTTTCTCTTCCTTCACAGTGAATGGTCTGAATTTAAGTTTTTTCTTCGTGGAAGGAAGAGAGACGGAATACTTTGGCAAGGCACTTTGCAATTGTTTCAATAATTTATTCATATTAACCTCATTTATACTGTAGAACTAAAATTGTCATATTCATATGTGTTGTATTCAAACGTTACATTAAATGTGGGATAAGAAGAACCGTCAGCACCCACAGTAATTTGACTTAAACTGGAAGGATATGCTTCTTTGAGAACCACACTTGTATTTGTGATATTATGATCATCGCTTGCTAGAAATCTGACTTGTATAGTACCGACATTTTCATATTTTAAATAATCATTATACTGGTTATCCGATTGATTGGTACTTCCCACAGAAGTATTGTCTTGGTTTTTGATCACATGGTTCATCCATTTTTCTAGAAACGATCTTTCACCCCAGTCCTGGTATATTATGAATGTCATGCTACAGTCAGAATATACTCTCTTGATTGGTATTTTTCTATTTGGTCCCCAGATATCATGTTCATAGAATTTGTAGGTTCTACCAGGAAGAACAACATTCAATGGATAGCAGGATATAGATTCGCCATATCCAGTGACCATTACCACCTCGTACTTGCCAGCAATTTGTGGTCCTTTTCTTTGGACTACAGTTTGTCTAAACTCGTTGAGTGTTTTTGCGATACCTAAATTATTTGTCCGAGGCATTGAATAACTCTTTCTCTGTTAGAATGACAAATTTCCATGAATGTTTTTCGCAAAACTCTTTTGCTGCTTCCCACTTACTTTTATTTATCTCAAATGTAATATTTTCATTGATCATTGATTTTTTGCTTTTTCTTTTTCCAGTCTTTGGTTTTTGTGTCTGCTTGAAAGGTTTGATCTCAACCAATAGTGTTTCAATTTCTCCCTTTTTGTTCTTCTTCTCTACGATAAAATCTGGTATGTAGAAATGTGGTTGTCTGTCAACTGGAGAAATATATGGTATTTTTAGAGTTTCAAATGACCAACGAATGACATTTACGTTTTCGTCCAGGAACTTACAAAATTTACGTTCCCAGAGAGAACGACATATTATCTTATTACAATCACCTATATATTTTGTAGTGTTAGTTGGTAAAAAACGAGTCTTATATGCCATGCTAATAATATCTAGGAGAGAAAATGGCATCCCCCTTTGAATTCACGGAATCAACTCAATCATTTTTGTTTCCAACCCTAGAAAGTCTAAAATCAAAAATTCCACTATGGATGAGATTTTATGCGTTTTCCTACACACAAAATGCTCTGAATAGATTCGAGGCATCCAAACGAGGTGCTGGTGAATTCAACATACCAACCCTGAGTAACATGCTTTTGAATATTGTCGTCCCAGCACAAATATCATTCATAAGTACCACTGCTCCAGAGTTTAAGAAAAAATTTACAGATGCCGTGACATCTACTCCTTCTTTGTTTGGATTAGGAGGAATTAAACAAAGTTTTGATGATTTTATAGGAAATATAGGATCTTATATTCAAGAAAAAGGAGAAATTATTAGTGAAGAGATGGGATATGGTTCTTCTATGCCAGAACCAGATATGTATGATTTGACATTTGCTGGTGGTGGTCCATCAAGATCTTTTAACGTGACGGTAAATCTACCCTGTTTTACATCAAGTGATTCAAAAATGGCAGCAGATATAGCAAATGCATTTGAAGCATATTCGCTTCCAACAGGAACTTCTTGGGGAAATATAGCGAACACCAAATTTTATCACCCACCTCTTTGGTCGTTTGGAAACAGCGTTTCTCTGAATAGCACGCAGATCAATAAGGCATGGACGGGTCAACCTCAACTTTCTGTATTAACCGTTGTGAAGACCAAGAGAATACCACTAGAAAGCAGCAGTGTGGTAGGTGTTGGTAACGATATAGATCCAATGGTATATTCGATATCACTCGCATTCACAGAACTTGAACCATCTGTTCGTCTTCGTGGTTCTCAAATCACTAGCAGATCTGGACTTATTGCTGCTGGCAGATCTCAAACACTAGGATTACGATAATGCTATTCAGCAATTTAGAAACAATTCCTTACAATCTTAATGGTAAACAAGTTACCATATTGGATATTTTTAGAAATATTTCCATTCAAGATGTTTCTGGAAATGCGTTTGAAGACTATTTTGTACAAGAGGGAGAGACACCAGAATCGGTTTCTTTTAAGTTTTATGGTGTTCCTGGGTTTTCATGGTTGGTCATGATGTGTAATAACTTTGCGGATATCAATAATGAATGGTATCCAACTGCTCAGAAATACGAAGCATCTCTTCAGAGAGATTATGGAGGAGATGCGTACTATATTGCTAATCTGCCAGACATACAAGAAGGAGATATCATCATAAAGGTAGATGGTACAAGTGATCTGACTACTACCAGTGTTGATGTTGATCATTATCGTCAAATTGTCAGTTTTGATAAGAATTTAAGAAAAATAAGAGGAATATCTGGTGCTGGAGAAATCAGTACTGGAGATCTTGTGGCATTTGCCAGAAAACTTCCTAACGGAGAGATAACACCAATTACATTCGGAAGCACTGGATCGACACCACAGGACACAGATTACGCGGAAGTGCTTCACACTGAAACATATCTCAATAGTCTTTCTTATTTTTATATTTCTACTGCGGGAACAGATGCTGGTAAAATTGAAGTGTCTCCGTACAGAATCGTATCATTGAGTACACTGACTATAAACTCTTTAGATCCATCTGAAACATATACAGATCCAACTGATGCAGTTACCTCCAACTTCTCGGATACTGTTCTTTATGATTATGTGACAAATGATGGATCGCCAACTACGACAAATATACGATACAAATATCTAAGCGAAGAATTAGTCGTTTCCAGATTTGAAAGTCAAAAGATCAAAGTACTCAAGGCAGATTATCTAAATAGTGTAATGGCGACTATTCAGACGGCATTGGAAACAAATCAGATAGGTAGATCATTTAAGGTACTAGTTTAATTATGTCTATATTTTCTTTAGCATCATTACTTGGACAGGCAATTTCTGATTATTTCACTCCTACACCAGATTTGCCAAATCCAATCAGTCCAGCAGAATCAAGAATTCAAGAACTATACATTGAATCTGGATCTTCATTCTTTTTTAACACATCCTTCACAATAATTCCTTGGGAATCTGAAGTATATACAGATTCTCCTTTAGTTTCCATGACATTTGAGGAATCTTTGTTTGTTGGACCGATGACTGGTTCTGTAGTGTTGTATGATGTTAGAAACTGGACTAATGAAATTAAATTAAATGGAAAAGACACTTTAGTCTTAAAGGTAAAAATTGGTGATTCGGAAGATGTCACCGAATTTAGATTTCATATCCATGCTGCAAAAAATATAACAAACGAAGCAAAGCAAACTGACTATACCACATTGGATGAGAGATATAGTCTTTGGAAGTTGGATCTCATTAGTTCTGAAATATTTCTTCCAAACTATACAACATCATTTCTCAATGACAATGAAGACTTTGTTGGAAAAATAGCAACAGATCAAGAAGGAAATCAGGGATTAATTTCTACAGCAATACAAAGTATAAGTGAGTTTGTGTTTGGCGAATCTGAAGTTGGACTTATAAATGTTCTTTTTGAATATTATAAATTGCCAATTGGAAAGATTGACTCTGCCAAGAATGGCATATGGTTGAAGCACGATCATGTCTCTTACCCCTGGATGAAGAGAAAAGGGCAAATGAGAATCACTCAAATGCTCAATTATATCTCAAAGTATGCCTGGGATGGCACTGGAACAAATGGACATCCTCTTGGAGTATTGTCATTTGTTGATGTTCTTGACTTGTATGCTCCTACTCTGTATGCAGATTATTACTGCTGGCACGATAGAAACGGATGGAACTTCAGATCTCTTTCCAAGATCTTAAAGGAAAAGAATTCAGAACTTGACGATACATTCTTAATTACGATTGATCAAAACAATCCAAAGAGAATTCACAACTACGAAGTGTTGAGTCAAAATAATATTCAGTGGTTGTATGATTCTGGTGGTTTGTTTTCTTATTATGAGAGAATTGATCCAGACTATACTAATCCTTACATTGACTTCACAAGTAGCGATGATTGCTTTATCAAGAAAACCGTAACCTATGATTATCATAGAGATTACTCCAGAATAGAGCATATTGAGAAGAATAAACTAGTTTCGGATGATATTGATACTTCACCATTCAACGAACTCACAACTGCCAAACAGAATTCAAAAGTAGATGATGAGATATATGGATACTTTAGCGAAAAAGTACTCAACAATCCACATCCAGTCAAGTGGGAAGTATATAACCACAGAGCAAGTTCTCCTTGGTCGAGGAAGGCATGGCAACCTCAATTTGATTTGACAGACCTTACATTCTCTACATTTGAAAAGATACACAAAGAGATTCGTGTTCCACTTAAAGCGAAAAGACAAGAATACGCAGAGAAAAAAGACATCAAACGAAAATGGGAAACGTATAGATGTACCGTCTGCTGTCATGCCGATGGACCTCTTGGTTCCAAGGAAGATTTAGAAATTCTGGAAAACCCAGGACCAATTGATGGCATTACATATCAGGCACTCTTTGGAGCAACTGGCATCTATGGATCAATCAAAGAAGACGAATATAAGATCGTTGCTGCTGGATCTTTCACAGATCTAATCAACTACGATCCAGGCAATACTGCAAATCAGTATGGTCTAACATACTCGTATGATCTTACAAAAGCACCATACAATGAAACAATTGGTCAGTTCTTCAATATAGTTGGACCAGAAGCACCAGCAGCATATAAAAAATACGCACTACAAAGATCTTTAAATCTCTATAATATACTCCTTCAAAAGATCAGCAAAAGAATTAATGATATTGATCTATTTTTGGGAAATGTAAATCAATATAAATTCAATGCCATACAGATCCTAGATAAAGCAACTATTGACAAACAGTCGGATTCTTATAGACCAGTTGATCTTTCTCAAGGATTTAGATATGTCGGAGATTCTTTCCCAGGAGAAAATCTAGGACCATTCATTGGAAGCGAAACCAGACAGTGGCCTATATCTGAACAAGAATACGGTCTTGTCCCATATACTGCCATTCCTATAAACAAAGGATTGGGTGTTGTTGTTTTTGGAGAAGATCCAAATGGAAATCAACTCACCTATAGATTTTCCAATTTTGCAGGCGGTGAGGGATGTTGTCAATATTGTACAGGTAATCCGAATGAATCGTATATATTAGAAGGTTCATGTTCTTATTATGGTGCTATAGTTAATGGAAATTTACCATATAATGATCTTCCACAATACCCACCAGACTGGGCTAACAATTCGTATGGATGTCAGGGATATTATTCATTTGGACCAGGTGCGAGTATCGCACAAGCATGGTCAGAAGACGCATGTGCGGGTGGAGCATGTTGTCGCGAAGGTACATTTGGTAATTTTGGAAATTGCAGCATAGAAATAGAAGCAGGATGTTCTGGTGGACAATGGCAAGGACCAGGAACATCTTGTATTGATGATAATGGATTCCTGACATGTGAAAGTTACGATTGTGACACCAACCCAGAAAACTGTACATGGTGTTGTATTCGTGGAGCACAAGCAGGAGATCCAAGCTATCCAGCATTTATTCCAATTCCAGAATGTGCGGCATTGGCAGCAGAAAATCCAGCTCGTGGTTATAGCATTGAAGATCCAGAACAATGTACATACGATCCAGGAACTCCAGACGACGGAGTTGAAAATTGCTGCTTAAGTGTTGCGGCATTTGGTGTGAGTGTTTGTGTTCCTCTTCCAAATGGATTTTGTGGAACTCAAGATTTCCTAGGATCTGTAGTTGAAAATTGTTCAGAGTGTATAGTAGATGACGACGTAACCGTTATAATCGTTCCTGGAACTCCTGGTCCAACTGGACCAACTGGACCCACAGGACCAACTGGACCCACAGGACCATCTGGATTGCCAACAGACGAAGATGTGGTTTATGTAAATCCCAATCTACTGGCACAATGCTCAAACGATCCAGTTGTTCGTGGATACATCAAACACATCAACCGACAAGCAGCATCTGAGTATTCTCCTATATATGATTACGCTGCTCCATATCTTTGGGATGATGGTGTCAAGGATTGGTCGTTCTTTGATTATGGATCAGAATCTGGATTGATACCAGCAATCACCGACGAAGAAATTAGAAACACGACCAAAGAATGTTTAGAAAATGTACAATGCTACAACACGACATGTCTCAGTCCCGTTTCTCTGGAAACTCTAAGAAGAACAGTAGTAGTTGAAAAACAATTGTTGCTTGTAGAGTTTGAATTAACAGAAAAACTCAAATCAGAAATAGCAAGCAAATTTATCAATTCTTGGAACACTTCTTATCAAGAGTGGTATCAGAGAAATGCTTTCTTCTTCTCGAAGAATCCAGGTGCTTCGATATTCAGAAACGAACAAACAGGTGTTTCTGGTATAAATTCACCTCTTTCTCTTCAGAATGTAAAGAAAATAACAAGAAAAGAAATTCGTGGAAGTAGATACGAACTCTTATCAAACAAGGTAGGAATCACTGGTGCTTCTGCGGGAGAGTGGTTGTATGAAATATTCTTCGGAGGAGATGCTGGTTCTACAGCACATCCATACTACGATCAGGGGTATAATTCTCAACCATTTGTGACATCAAGATCTCCTCATGTTTGGTTCGGAAGAACTGACGCAGATGGAACAGATGACTTTACATTCTTTATTGATAATACTTCATTTACGGCAAATGCTGGAAATTATTATCCATCGTATTCTGGAAATGAAGCAGTAGTTCCTGGTGTTGCTCATATTGATTTGTATTCTCACAATCCAAACAACATAGTTCCAGCAAGCAGATTGCTGAATAGTTCGTATGGACAGGCACAATCGGATCTTTCTGGAACTCTTACTGATTTTAAAGACACTTACAACTTCTATGATGTGACTGGAAGGAAACCAGCAAATGTCAAGAAGGAAGAAATCTCTTCTTATGTCAGAATTGAATTCAATACGCCCATCGGTCTTGATACAATTAAGGATTTCCCAAATGCGTTCATCCGTGATGCTGGTATTGAATACTTCTTGCCATATCTTGTGAATGTAACTCCTGGTCCATTCGGAAGACAAGGTGTCAAGTACAATATTGCCGTCATTGGAATGGATCCTTACGGATTTGATGTTGCCGTAAAGAAGATCAAGGATGATCTTCCAAGCAATCGCAAATTACAAGGCATTAACAAGGGCAATTATTACAACTGGTGGAATCACGATACTGGATCTGTTTTGTCAAAGGCAGATTATCTAACACCAGATTACAATGGCATGGATCTTTGGCCTGAACCTGGATTTGAAACTGATTATCCATATTACGCATACGATCCAGCACAAGAAGATCTTCATGGTGGAGGGTATGATCTAGATTTCCACATGGGTGGTGGATACTACTTTGAGAATGAGTCTCAAGACTGGATGGAATCTCTATACCACTACGGGGTTTCTTCTGGCAAGCAATTTGATCCACTTTATAGAACGTCAGTTGTAGGATCTTATATTCTTCCAAACAGTTATCGTAAGTTAAAACCACACCGTTCGTGGTGGTCGTTGTTTGTGCCAAGAAATCTATTCATACCAATTCGTTTTGCGAATATGTTCAAGACTCCAAATACCAAGGCAAGAGACTTGTTTGGTGGCAAGGCAATATTCACAATCAATCCAAATTACTGGAGAACTTGGTATGGAAGTGAATTTGAAACCTGGTTGACCTTGGACAACAATCCAACAACAAAGGCATTGATGGAAAACAGTGCTCCAGACCTTACATTCTTTATTGAAGGCAAAGATGGAGATTCCATTTCTCCGTACACAACCGACTTACAAGGTTATTTCCACGAATCTCTGATGAATTATATCGCTGGAAATTACAATCTTTACAGACCAGGATTGGTTGCGACAGATCTCTGGAAATATGATCTCAGTGGTGAGACTGAATATGGATTGATCACTCCACCAGTGGATACAGAGTACGAATTCTTTGATCGTAACTTTGCAGCACAATTTGTGGTATTTGCCAAGTCAAGACTTCGTACATGTAACGATTTAGGTCTTTCCTGTGCAAATCCAAATCAAGTTATTGTAAATTCCGATGGTTGTCCAAATACGAACTACTACTGTAACTGTCCAGCACAGAACGTAAAACCAACAGAAACAGAACCAACATATTTGGAACTGTACAGACTGGAAAAGGAAATCAATGAATGTGCGATGATTGAAGAAGTTCTTGGGGAGGAATATCTTGGTTGTGAGTATTCTGATCCAGAATCTACATGTAGTTGTAATTGTCCAGAGTGGGGAGAGAAGTTCAATGAATATCTGGCATATACCAGAACATATGCGACTTTCTGGGAAACACCTTATGAAGTTCCACTCATGAGAAATGCCCATTCTGCTCAGTTGAGTTCTCAGCAAATCAGAATTAAAGTCACTTCAAATTCGGTTGTCAATGTTGGATCTTTGGTATCGGTCATCAATGAAAATGATGCTCCTTTATATACGCAAGATCAATATAAGGCAATTTCTGGAACTTGGATGGTTTCGGGAATCCAACACATGTTCGCGACTCCGAGAACATATTACATGATTCTCACCCTAGTAAGAGACTCTAATTATTTTGATCCAAACGATATAACATCTCCAGTCAAACCATTTGTTTTAACCTAAATAATTATATGAAAGCATTTACCAACAATTACGCAGACATTCCGTTCTTTATCAGTAGCAATACGTTTACTGGTGATTTGAACATTTCTCGTAATTTAAGTGCGGTTCGTCAATCAATTAAGAACATTCTGTTGTCAAATGTCGGAGAAAGACCATTTGATTATGGATTTGGATGTAATCTATTCAATTCGTTGTTTGAAAACAACACATCGGAAATGCACATAGAGATGCAAGCAAGAATTCAAAGTGCATTTGCTGGATATGAACCAAGAATTTCAATTCGGGACATTCGGTTTGAATTTGACCCAGACTTGCCAAATACTATAACTTTATATTTTAGTTATCTCTTGGAAGAAGGAAATGTTCAAGATGAAATAAATATTCAAATATCAAGGAACAGATAATGGCAGTATCCAGAACACCAACAACTTTAGGCAATTTAGAGTTCACAGATATCAAAAAGAGTCTGACTGATTATTTAAGAAATCAGTCAATATTTTCTGGATATAACTTTGAAGGAAGTGCTCTACGGACCATGATTGATCTCATGGCATATAACACTTACTTTTATGCCTACTATGCGAATATAATCAATGCCGAAGCATTTCTTGACAGCGCACAGAGAGAATCTTCGGTCATTTCATTGGTTAAACCATTAGGGTATACCGTTCCCGCAAGAACTGCCGCGATTGCTACGGTCAGTGTTGCTGGACTTGGTGCTTCCATAACATCATTGGCAGAAGGAACTCAGTTTACTTCTAAAAACTCTGATGGTGTACAGTTTTCTCTATTCACACTTGAAGATATTCCAGTAATTGATGGATCTGCTTCTTCTTTCAATATATACGAAGCTTCTGCATACATTGATGCCGAAGTGTTTCCAGACTTTGACTTTGATAATCAAAAGATTGTATTTGTCACTGATTCTTTTGATTTGAGCACGATTCGTGTAATCACCGTTGAGGATGAGATTGAGTATGTCTGGACAAAGGTGGATTCCATCGGATATGCTTCACAAGTAGATGAAAGAATCTACTTCATAGAAAGAACACCAAATGGATTCGCAGTCGTTTTTGGTTCCGTGAATTCTCTAGGAAAGGCAATCGGAGAAGACACATCAAGTATCAGGGTTCGTTATTTGGAAACAAATGGTGTATCTGGAAATGGTTTGATCAATTTCACTCTTCCAGGAGCAATAGTGATTACCGTTTCACAGGCAAGTGGTGGAAAAAATAATCCAGATCTTGACAGTGTTCGTTTTCTAGCACCCAAATGGTTCTCCGCCCAGGAGAGAGCAGTAACTCCCAACGACTACAAAGCACTTCTACTTGAAGCAGGGTTCTTCACAGACGAGACAAAATTCAATGTGTTCGGAGGTCAGGATCTATCTCCATCCAGATTTGGAAGAGTGTTCATTGCTTCAAATGAAAGTTTGACCGAAGAAGAAATAGCGGAAATGATAAACTTCTTGAAAGAAAGAAGTGTCATTACCGTACTTCCAGAATACATTGAATCAAATTCAATAAACATTTATACTGATTTCAACTTCAAGATATC
>Ga0099848_1001200_pt1 | contig 12074 bp, 16 predicted proteins | sample CB_VirMetaG_3_FD_78179 | JGI IMG/M metagenome (GOLD analysis project Ga0099848, IMG submission 78179) | Freshwater to marine saline gradient viral communities from Chesapeake Bay - CB_1508_1S Viral MetaG | ecosystem: Environmental > Aquatic > Marine > Coastal | place: USA: Chesapeake Bay... | reverse complement strand
GCCATTGTCAAGTTATTTTTGATAGGTTTTCTGTTATGAGTTTTAATTCTTCAAGTGTAGCATCATTTTTTATTTGATTTGCTCTATGAGATATAACCCACACATTGTCTGGAGTATATCCCTTTTTACTATCAATTCTATCAAGTGAAGGAGTACATTCTCTATCACCTTCGATGAGTGCTATGTTCAATAAAGGGCAAGTTTTTGGTATTTCAATATCTTCCACTCGTATAGAAAATTCTAATCCTTTTTTAATAGCACGCTCTTGTGCAGATTTCCACATTCTATATCTTTTTGTGTTTGATATTCCACCAGCAGATGCTCTTTTACATCCACAGGATTTATAACGACCATTATTGAGGTTATATCCCTCAACCTTTACTTCATTTCCACATTCACATTCACAAATATAATGAGAACGATTTCTTCCACTTGGGGTAGTGCAAACTGTTTTTCCTTTGATAGTAAGTCGGTGTATTTTATCACCGATGTTGTAAAGAGATTTCATATACCACACATATATTTTATATTATTTATAATGTATGGTATATAAAATTAAAACTCAAATAATACCAAAGAAAAGTTTTCCAGTAAGAGCATATGAAAGAATTGCTGATACAAATCCAATCATCGCGGTGCGTCCGTTTAAACGCTCCGCCTTCTCAGCATAAGGTTCGATACCATAACGCTCAAGGTCTTCCTTGGTCATATACATTGCAGGCTCTTTAGCAAACATATTCATTTGCCCAAACTCATTTTTTGTAACGGTCATTATCTTATGTGAAGATTTACAACAGAATTATATAGCAAATCTTAAGAGATGTCAATGGTTTTCGTCAGAGATTACTGACTTTGTTGCTGAGAGGGATGAGTTATCCGACCCAAAAACGGATCATAATTCATCAAGTCGTCAATTTTCATATCATGACCCTGATGCTCCCAGAATCGTAGAAGACCATCATGACTTGCTCTATGGAAGTGATCAATGTGCTCTGGGTGAATAGAAGAACCTAAAGCAATGCGATAAAGGAAAATTGGTATTGAATAAGTATTACCAGAATTATAAATCAAATCATCTGCAACTGCTCTTGGTTTTACACCTTGATCCAATTTATACTTATCACCTTTCACATGAAACTTAAGAAGTTTTTCTGCATGATGGCGAGTAATCATATAACAAGCGGTTGAGAAATCATTCACAAATCTCTTATGCAACTTAACATGCAAATCACCAGTGCAGATAATAGCAAGTTGCACAACATCCCAATCATAAGGAATCTTGGATGCAAAATCTGCCCAAGTAAAATCCCAGAATCTTACTGTCTGCAAATCAATATCATCCTCCATAATAATCGCATAAGGACTATCGGAAGTTTCCATCCAATGTTTGATTGCCTTTAGATGAGAAGTAGTGCATCCAATCTCACCAGAAGTCATCGTCTCTGGATAACGACCTTTAATGATGTCACTTAAATCATCATCACGACCATCATATGCTGAAATACGAGTATAGTTTTCTATTTCCCAATACTTAAATTGGTCTTCCATATATTCTTTTCTTTCTGGTTGTCCATCAAGATTTAAGTAATATATGGGTCCGATGTTTTTAAGTTTATAAGCAGATTTGTTTTTGTCCATTATAGTTTACTCCATCTTTCAGGAATTAAATCTTCTGTATTTTTATCTTGATTTCCTTCACCAAACCATTTAATAGGTGCAATTACATTATCAGAATTAGATAACCAAGCGCCCCACCAAGAGAATGAAGAATTTGCAATGATATGATATTTACACAGAGTCATCAAGCACAAATCCACATAGTGGTCTCCAGATTCAGAAATCATAAAGCGTTCATCAGAGAATACTTCCTGCTCTTTACACCACTCCACATCATCGGTAAAGATAATTACAGGAAGATTTGAATCAAACTTTTGAAGTGCTTCAGCATAATATTCTAATCCAAGAGCAGTATGATTTGGATTCTGAAGATAATCAGTGCGACGAATATGAAGACTGATTGCTTCCCCAACAGACTCCATCATTTCTTTACACGGATCTAGAATCTCATTCTTGAAAGAAAAGTCTTCACGAATTTCATCTTCAATGTGCTTGAAGTATTTTTCAGATTGAAAGAATCCAGCAAGAGTAATTTCATCTGGACACATATTAAAAAGTGTCTCATCAAAATGAAACTGCTTCTCTTGTGCTACAGGTGCATATCCCCTATCAAGAAGTTTAATATTATGAGGAAGCACATATGTCATATTGAATGGATAGAATAATTCTATCTTCAAATCAAACCCATAAGGATCTTTCAATACTTCTTGATGATTGGGAATACAAAAATCATATCCACGATTTCGGGCAATACCTCTCAATGAGGCATATTGAAACATTTGATTTCCAAGTCTACCCAGTTTTCCAAGATGATTAAACGCTAGCATTCAACTGACTCCTTCTCTCCTTAATATAATTCTGAGATTCATAATACCTTATTATAGCATCTCTGTCCCAAGTGCGAATAGTTTGCCAAAGATTATGATTGTCCATAAACTTTGGATTGTGATAATGTGAATTAAAAGTGCGAGCATGGTCAAAGTGGTAAACCACATCATTGACTCTACCAACACGATAACCTAGTGCTTGAAGACGATAATAATATTCACAATCTTCTGCACCCCAAGAGATAAAGTTTTCATTCCACATATAAGAATCAATATAAACTTGACGCTTAATCATTTGCCCCCATCCCATTACTGATGGTTGCAATTTACAATTAGGTTGCAGAACATTCAAATCAAACTTTGATTGAATAAAAGCATCAAAGAGTGGAATGGGATAGTCAACTGCCCATTGATAAACACCACAACCATAAGGATAGACTGCATCAAATCCACCCTGCATAATCATATTATATGCAGTCACATAACTGGATACTGGATAAACAACATCCACATCATAGTTATAGACAACTTCTGTTTTTGATGCTAGAAGAAGATCGTTTAGAATACGAGTCTTATAAAAGAATTGATTGTTTGATTGCTCAAAAATATGATATAGATTTGTTGGAATATCACCAAAGATCTTTTGAATGACTGGAAGTGCTTTATCTTGAAAGACTGACTGCGTATCATTTTCCTTGATGATAATTAGAGACTGTGGAAAATGATGAGTGATGTAACTAATGGATGTAATCACATTTTTAAGTCGGTCTTCACTTTCAATCCGACAAGGCATTAAGAATGTAAGATTATTCATATTCCAACTCCAAACCAATCTTGTGGGCACAAATCATCCATAATGTAATGGTCGTAGTAACTACCAAACCATTGTGTAGGATAAATGATTGGTTGTGTCCTGTTTTGCATCAACCAAGCACCCCACCAACTCATAGTACTATTAGCAATAATTCCTCCTGTGCAGAGAGTCATCATACACAAGTCAAAATAAGGAATCAATGCTTGTTGTCTTCCTTGGAGGGTATCGCAAGTTTGTGCATACTTCTCATCAAATTCAGAGAGCATAAACCTATCACTTTCAAAAAAAGGTTGCTCTCTACACCATCCAATATCATCAGAGAAGACAATAACAGGTTTGTCTTCATCAAAATGTGTTAGTGCTTCTTCATAGTATTCAATAGGGCAGATTGGATGAGCACTTGGATTGACTACATAATCACCTCTACGCAAATGCATAAAGATAGGATTATCCAGTTGGTCTATAATCTCCTTACAAGGTTCTAAGATTTCATCCTTAAAAGTAAAGTCCTCACGAATAATATTCTTCACATTCTCAAAATACTTCTCCGTAGTAAAGTAATCATGAAGATTTACATTGTCTGGGCAACTATCAAAGAATTCTTTTGAAAAATGAAACTGATTAGAAGAAATACTTTGGGCATTTAAATATCCAAAGTTTTCTTCCTTGACCGAAGACATCTTGAAGCAATCAAACAATCCATAGTTTGAATCTCCGTAACTGTCTGGAGGGGGAATCAACCAATCAAATCCACGATTTGCTGCAATACCACGAAGAGCAGCATACTGAAACATTTGATTTCCAAGACGCCCATTTGACCCAAGACGATTATAACTTATTGTCATTATTTTTCAGGTAAGTTGTATAAATGTAATCTTCGTTAATTAGAAAATCTTTGACTCTCTCTAAATTTTCTTTCACTGCACCCAGTTTATCATAATAAAGGTCTGGAGTCAATTGAGAGACATCAAAATCATCAGTAAGTGTAATAATTCCTTCAGGATTAAAAAACTTTCCAATATCAGGAGACCCATAGTAAATTGGTATAGTTGCTGTAGAGAAACAGTCTTGAATCTTTTCAGTGAAATAAGATTCATAAGAAGCGTTTTCAATAGCAACTGAAAACATATAATCTGCTAGACCCTCTTCCTTGGAGTGAATCTCATTAAATCCTCTCCCATAAAAATCAACTTTTCCTTGAAGTTTCTGCGCCCAAGATAAACGGTATTGATGCCCTTCACACATTACTTTGTTAGAACAAATCATAGAGACTAATTTACTCTTATCATAAAGTTTTGGGTCAGTAATCCAACTCCCATATAAAGGAGCAAACTTAAACTTAGAATGCAATTTAACTAAGTCTTGGTGATGAGTAAAAATTGCATCATAAACTCTAACATAATGAAGATAATTCCTCTTCATGTCTTCTAATACATCTGGACAAATGTTTGCAGATTCTAATAACCAGGCGTACTTCTTTTTACTATAATCGTCATCGAAAGCAAGACCGATATAACGATCTACATAAAAGGTTTCTTCTGCTCCGGAATCTACCCACTCTATAAATTTCGATTCTTTCTTATGAATAGAGGAAGCTTTATTTCCATTGTCGTAGTTATTGAATCCACCTCCGACTAAGTTATATTGTTTTTTCATTTTAGATCATTTCAAGTATTGTTTTTTTCAGGCTATCTAAATTAGAAAATTGTTCAAATACAAATTCGGAATCAAATGTCATTTGGTATGGATGGCAATCTGTTGCCCTTTCTCCAAAACATAGAAATTTTTTGTTTTTATCAAATATATTTTCTATTACTGCGTTAGTAAAAATAAAAGGTCCAGAATATCTTCCAATCATAAAATTACAAAATTTAGATAAGTATGAAATCTCATACAAATCCTGACCTTGATTTTTAATAATATCTCCAGTATATTTTATATTTTCTTTGTGAAGTTCTATATTATGCGTAGTTATAAAGCAAATGTCCGAATAAATGCTAGAAACTTCATCTATTATTTCGGCCAAATCTCCAACATAATTACATTGTCCAGATAAAGATGGGCCATTACAAAATAAAATTTTTTTTCTTTTTTCTGTTTCTAAGAAACTATCTATTGATGCAATATTATAGTAAGAATAATCAATTTTACAACCTAAGTAATATTCAATTGGTTTCAGTTGTAAATTCAAGTTCAATTGTTGAGACAAAAAATTAAATATTTGTGGGTATACTAATGAATACAAGGTTTTCAAAGTACATTCACAATACCCAGGAGTAATCAAACTTGCATATTTTCCTATCCAGGTGTTTATATAGATGGTATCACCAACGACAAAATTGTGTGCATGTTCATTGTTAGTTTGGACTTTTGGTATCTGATCTAGGGGAATATACTTTAAGCTCAAATCTTTTAATAGATACTCTCCCCAATAATGAGAATAATAAAACTCCGCTTCAACAGATTCCATAATGTGCTGAACAAAAGCCCTGGAGAGAAAAATATCTCCTTTATGTGCGTAATTAAAAAATATAATCTTTTTCATTTAATTAATAAACAATTTTTTTCATAAGTTCAACTATATATTCTTTAGAAAATATACTAAAATCGGAATTAACAACATAGTTCTGATTTAAGTATTCCAAAAACAAATCATCATCATTATCAATCCTAATGATTTCTTCCATCATCAAATCAAAATCATTATAGTCATAATAATTTACAAAGCATTTTGTATTTAAATCTTTATGTATATTTTTGTTCCCCCAATATATTGGGATAGTATTCGATAGTAATGCTTCATACAGTTTTTCACTAAGAAGTCCAGATTCAGATACATAAGTGAGGTCGTTAGGAGACTTCGCACATCCGTGCGAGTTCTCAAAACAAATATTGAACTTATAATTAGAAATACATTGAACTTTAAACAATGAGTTTTCGTATTTCAATGTATTTCCCATTGGTATTTGTGGACTGTTATTTAAATACGATCCGTGAGAGTTAATATATTTGTATTTTCCCAGTTTATCAAAAAAATATTTTCTAGGACAAGATGGATACCCATTTCCTCTAGAAACAAAAGAACAGAAGTTTTGAGGAATATCATTCTTTTTTTGCCTAGGGAGTAGCAAAAATTCATAATCATTTATGTATCCATTCTTATAGTATTCATAATTATAAAGAAGGATCAAAGGAACTCTACCAAAAAAAGAATCATCAAAATCAAAAAAAGTCAAAGATTTATGTATTAGACTTCTATCAATATCTCCAGACCAAGATAAAAAAGGTTCTCCAGTATAGTATATTATTTTGGAGTTTTTATATTTTTTTATTTGTGGATCCAGATCATTATCTGTCAAGACAATATCTGGAAATTCTGCATCAAATATTAAATCAAAGCATTGAGATAGTGCCCATGTAAATAAGTTATCTTTTGGATCAAACCAACTAAAATTGCAAAAATATCTTATTTTTTTCATTGGTACTAAAATATTTTATTTTCAACTACAGAATCTTTTCCTTCGGGAAAAATAATTTTTGGTACGCTAGCATATCCAATACAGTCAGTATTCCTAAAAGTAAGTTGTAAGTTTGCGTCTGCAGTCCAAGCAACAGGAGTATTTCTTTCATGCAAAATTTTTGCATATTCCCTCTTAACTGCAAATCCAATTGTAGAATCTGGATAAAAGTGTCCGTTTTTATCTATTTTTATCAAGTTAGAACTATAATTTGGTGGAGGACTTACATCTTGATGTCCATATCCAAGATAAAATAATTGCCAATCTTCTGGAAGTTGATCAAATACTTTATCCATTACTTTTAAACTTTCTTCATTTATACATGCGTCGTCTTCTAGAATTAAACAACTTTCAATATCACTATCAACGATGTGCTGATAAATCATATTAAAACTTTCAGAGCAACCTATTTGTCCAGGATATGCAAGTTGACATCCGTTGTCATAATATGATTGTATATCAAGATCTTCACAACTAACACCATAAAAGAATGAGTAATCTATTCCATTTAATCTCGATTTTATTCTTTCTCGCCTTTCTTTTGAAAATTCGTGGTTTGTTGTCAAAACCAAAACTTGTTCAAAGTATTTGTTAAATAAATGTTTCATTTAAAAAATTCCTATTACACTATTCAATCCTTTAGAATGAATTGATTCTGGATAGTTTCTAACATAGTTGTGCCTGTAGATTTTTGGTTTTTCCATCTTATAAGAATTGACCATATCCAAAAATCCAGTTTGCATCATATGAATCTCTTCGGCATTTTCAAGAAGTTTAATATAATCAAACATCCTAAATTGATAGTCATTACGAATCACATTATACTTATCCGTAACCTTACTCATATCAATATTGTATCCTCTCTTTGGATCATCCAAAACAAAGATATATTTTTCATCGTCAAGATTTAAAGTTTTACAAACTTCATCTTCCTTTTCCAAGTCTCTTTCAAAATAAAACTCATCAAATCTAATTTGAAAATCAAGACCGGCAAGATAATAAAATGCTTCATCAAAAGTCATTCTATTCAAACAACTATCAAGATTTTCGAAACCAGGTTTTATTAAATTATTTTTAACATTTGAATTTTGATTTATGAATTGTACGACCTCAGCATCATCACTAAAGTTAAAAATTTCCAAATTATTTAAGTCACGATACATGTAACTAACATTATCATAATAATTAGTCTTACAAAAAATTACAACATTATCATATTTCTTACAAAAATAACGAACCATACCATTGCAAATAATATGGTCTCCAAGACCCAAGTGATGGTAAATATACTTGATCGACATATTACTCAACTCCTTTATAAAGTTTTACAGAGTCCTCGCGGAGAGTTCTTCCTGTTGCGATAGCATTATCCACAAGAAGATTAACTGCTTGCACAAGACGAGGACGCTTCACTTTAAAGCAAATATCAATCTTACGCTTTAGGTCAGCAATTTCAGTATCTGTCTTTGCCTCCTGAATTGCATCCTCAAGCATCCACATACGAGTGTGAAGAATTGAAAGTTTCTCAATTACTTCACCAAGATTGTCTGTTTCAATGTATTCAACATCAGGAAGTTCTCTACGCGAAAGTACTTCATCAATAGTTTCCTTGATACATTGATCGATTAAATCACCAAACTTGCTCATAATTCTCCCAAAATAGTTTCTAGTAAGTCCATATCTTTGTTAGAAACAAATTGATTGTTTCCAATATAGATTCCATTTTCGTGAATGATATCTACATTTAAGTTTTCAGTCTTTCCGCTGATGGAATAATTTTTAAGGTAAGGTTGCCTTAAAAGATTTCCACCAACTACAGGTCTATATTCAATTTTATACTTATCCAACAATGAAATAAGTTTAGATTTAATTTCTTTTGTTTTACAGATAAAAGGAAAACAAAAACAACTGTTTCCTTCATTATATGCTATTGGGTAAAAATTGTCACTATTCTTTAAAGAGGACATAATTTCTACAAACCTAGCATATGTCTTATCCCTATTATCAATAAATTTATCTAATCTCTTGAGTTGAGATAATCCCAATACTGCCCCAAACTCAGTGTTTCTAAAATTATATCCATCACTTACAAATAGAAAGGACTTTTCTATTTCTGGATTTTGGTTTTGATAATACTCAAACTGATCTGATACTCTTGCAAGTCCATGAGATCTTTTCATTTTCATTAAGTCATATAATTCCCAACTATCAGTAGAAATCATACCACCTTCTACGGTTGACATATGATGACCAAAGTAAAAACTAAAGGTAGCACCAAGACTGGTTTTACCTATCTTATTTCCACTCTTATCAAGACATCCATGCGACTCACAAACATCATCAATAAACAAAGCATTAGGAAATATTTTGCGATACTTTTCAATTTCAGCAGGAATTCCTAACAGATGAGTCACAAATACCATTTTAATATCAGGATGTAACTCAGAGATAATTTTAAGATTGTCTAAATCAAAACTATAATTTTCAAGATTTACATCACAAAAAATTGGAGTAAGTCCCAGTTGAATAATTGGATTAATATTTGTAACCCAAGTGCAGGATGGGACTAATACTTTGTCACCCCTTTCTAACCCATACTTTTCTATGATAGAAGAGACTAACAAAAAGTTTGCTGTACTTCCAGAAGTTACAAACAAAGAATACCTACATCCCAACCACTTTGACCACTCTTTTTCAAATAGCTCAACATTTTGACCCTGAGTAAACTTATCAGAGGTTAAGACAAACTTAGCGAGTTGAAATCTATCCCATAAAGAGATAGAGTTTTTCATAAGTGGCCACTTATAGTCTGACATAGTTACTCCTATTTTTCATAAACCAATCAATAGTAGTTTTTAATCCATCCTCAAGAGAGGTTTTTGCTTTCCATCCTAAAGAACTCATCTTTGAAGTATCAAGTGCTCTGCGTGGAGTGCCATTTGGTTTACTTGTATCCCAGATTAACTTACCATCATATTCAACAAGTCTTGCAACAATCTCAGAAAGTTCTTTAATACTTACTTCTCTTTCAGGACCAATATTAATAATTTCTGGGTCTTCATAATTATTCATCAGAAAAACAAGACCATCTGCAAGGTCATCAGAGAAGAGAAACTCTCTAGTAGGACTTCCATCACCAAAGCAAACTGCACTTTCAGCACCAGAATCTTTTGCGGTAACAAACTTATTAATAAAACTTGGAATCACATGACACTGCTCAAGAATGAAATTATCATTGATTCCATAAAGATTATTGGGCATCACAGATACAGTTGGGAATCCATACTGCTCTGTATACTTTTTACACATCATATATCCAGCAATTTTTGCTAGTGAATATGAGATGTTTGTTTCTTCAAGTGGTCCAGTCATCAAATACTCCTCTTTGATTGGCACTGGAGCATGTTTCGGATAGATACAAGCAGATCCTAAGAAGAGCAACTTCTTACATCCATTACGATATGCTGCATCAATTACATTAGTTTGAATCTGCAAATTTTCACGAATAAAGTCTGCAGGAATTGCTTTATTGTAACCAATACCACCTACCTTTGCTGCACCAAGAAAAACATATTCAGGTCTCTCTACAGCAAAAAATTCATCAACATCTTTTTGAATTCTCAAATCCAATTGTGCTCTAGAGCGAGTCAAAAGATTTGTATAACCATTAGATGTTAGATGTCTAGAAATTGCAGACCCTACAAGACCTCTATGCCCTGCAATAAAAATCTTAGAATCACTGTCCATAAATGCACATATCCTCAACTAATTGTTTGAAAGAAGTTTTAGGTGTCCAACCTAATTTTTCTTTTGCCTTTGTGGCATCACCTAACAAAGTCTCTACTTCAGCAGGTCGGAAATATTTAGGGTTGACTCTGACAATCGTTTTTCCAGTATTTTTATCAATACCAACTTCATTCAAACCTTCACCTTCCCAGACAATTTTCATACCAAAGTAAGGTGCTGCTTCTTCTACAAACTCACGCACAGAGTATTGCTCTCCAGTTGCAATTACAAAATCATCTGGAGTTTCTTGCTGCAACATCAACCACATCGCCTCCACAAAGTCTTTTGCGTGCCCCCAGTCTCTTTTTGCATTCAAATTTCCCAACTCAAGAATCTTTTGCTGTCCTGTAGATATTCTTGAGAGAGCGCGGGTGATTTTACGAGTAACAAATGTCTCACCGCGACGAGGGGATTCATGATTAAAAAGAATACCTGTGCAGGCATACATCCCATAAGACTCTCGGTAATTTTTTGTAATCCAGTATCCATAAATCTTTGCACAACCATAGGGCGAGCGAGGATAGAATGGTGTGGTTTCTCTTTGCGGAATCTCCTGCACTAATCCATATAATTCACTAGTTGATGCTTGATAGATACGGACATTCTTTTCCATACCCAAAAGACGCACTGCTTCTAGAATACGCAGTGTTCCTAAAGCATCTACCTGTCCAGTATATTCAGGTATCTCAAAAGAAACCTTCACATGACTTTGAGCACCAAGATTATAAATTTCATCTGGTTGCACAATCTGAATGATTCTTACAAGATTGGTAGAATCAGTAAGGTCACCGTAATGGAGAGTAATAGAATCATAGATATGGTCAATACGATCAGTATTAATAAGGGATGCTCGTCTGACAATGCCATGAACTTCATAACCCTTTTCAAGTAGTAATTCTGCAAGATACGATCCATCTTGACCTGTGATTCCTGTAATTAATGCTTTTTTCATAAGTTAAATCCTTCCGTATGCGTCTTCAATTCTAACAATGTCTTCTTCATTGCATGTTTTTCCGAGTTGGACTTCTATAATCATTATACCACTGTTTCCTCCAGTAATGCGATGTTTAGATAAAACTGGAACAAAAATATAATCTCCAACTTTTACATTTTTAGTTTCTTCGTTTAATTCTAAATTGCCATCACCAGATACTACAACCCAATGCTCATCTCTTTGATTGTGATATTGTAGAGATATTTTTTGATTCGGGTAGATATAAAGTCTCTTTACTTTATATCTGTAGTCTTCTTTGAGGTTTTCATACCAACCCCAAGGTCTATCAAATCTTTCTATCATACCTCACAATTTGTAAAATCTATTTGACCATTTCGAGTTGCCCAGATTGGATACTCTCTACCGTAGGTATTCCAAATTTGTGCTTGTTGCTGCCCTACAGGAACCCCCGACATTCCAGCAGCATTCCAAATCGTTTCATAAGTATCATCCTCATGAAATGTAAAGTCATGAGTTTCTGCCTTTTTCTTTAAAAGCAAAGACCAAATAGATTGGTC
>Ga0099848_1001199_pt1 | contig 12078 bp, 13 predicted proteins | sample CB_VirMetaG_3_FD_78179 | JGI IMG/M metagenome (GOLD analysis project Ga0099848, IMG submission 78179) | Freshwater to marine saline gradient viral communities from Chesapeake Bay - CB_1508_1S Viral MetaG | ecosystem: Environmental > Aquatic > Marine > Coastal | place: USA: Chesapeake Bay... | reverse complement strand
TCGGAAGCTAATGACCCTAGAAGCTACGCAGAGAGCCCTCCTCGATCTCCACGAGGAAAATGCCGGTCACTTCCTCGCCGGTAAGGATGGGCACTTTTTTTGGGTTTCAGATAAATTCTCAGAGATTGTGGACCGTGAGAGGGAAGAGTGTCTTGGACTTGAATGGCTTAAGTCCGTCGCAACAACAGAAGAGGTTCTTGTTTTTGGCAACTGGGACTTTGCCACAAATACCGGTGCGCCTTGTAATTTTAATTTCACAACTAAGGCTGGCCTCAGAGTCTTACTCCGTTCGGTCCCCGTCTTAGATCAAAAAGATTCAGTCATTGGATTTGTGGGAAATATAAAGCCAATAACTTAGGCGAAATGAATTCTATTGGTCTATAATACAGACCAAGAAGAGTTTATGGAAGCCAAAGCATATACACAACTTCCTCTCCCAAACTGGCCGAGGAAGCTAAAGATTTTAGTATTTAACCCTAATGAGGGTGGTTGTGCTTATTATAGATCTATCCTTCCTAATAGGAAGCTGCTAGAGATTTATCCAAATCTAGTAGAAGTTAGATTTAATAAGAATCCGTTAGGTGTCACTGAGGCAGGGCAAATCCAAGAAAATTTTGATTTTGCCGATATGAACTGGGCAGATGTTGTTCTTGTAAACAATATCTCAAATTATGGAGGTCCTTACACAGCTACGGTAGTCACGAAGGCAAAAGAACTTGGTAAGTTCGTGCATTTTGATACCGACGACCTCCTCACAGACCTATACCCAGAACATCGTCTATATGACGTGTATAAGACTCACCAGCTAGGAGACATAACTAAGTATATCTACTCCAATGCTGATTTAGTCACGGTAACCCAGAGAAAATTCGCAGAAAGAATCTCTCCTTTCTGTAGTAAGATCTTAGCTGTTGTAAAAAACTCCATTGACTACAATCTACCTCAATGGAGAATGGAAAAGATTAATCACGGAAAGAAGGTCCACGTAGGCTGGGCAGGTGGAATCCACCATAGACCAGACGTATTAGAATTTGCTTCCGTTCCTCACTTAGTGAACCAAAAGGTTGGTAGAGAAAAGGTCTTTTGGGACTTTTATGGATTACCTAAGATAGATCCTAATGATGAGAAAGAGAGGTGGCAGGTTGATGCTTGGCAAGAGTATAAGAAAGCACTCTTGAGAGGCTTCAAGGGACAGCCTAACTGGAGTATACATAACGCTAGACCACCTGATACATATGGAGTTTTCTATTCAAATATGGATATTGCCATAGCTCCATTAAAGATGAATGCTTTTAATGACAGTAAGTCTGAGATAAAAGTAGCTGAGTGCGGTCGTTACAAAGTTCCTCTCATTGCTTCAAACGTTGGTTGTTATGATGAAACAATCATAAATGGAGAAACAGGGTATCTGATTGACCCAGACGCGAGTAAGATTGTATGGGTTAGAACTCTGACTAATCTTATCAAGAATCCAAAGAAGATCAGAGAGATGGGAGAAAATCTACATTCTATTACGGAACAATATTTTGATATCAACAAGGTTGTAGGCCAAAGACTATCTCTTTATGAGCAATGCTTTGTTGAGCTTAACTTTAATATTTTTGAAGAAAAAACTAAGGAAGAATCATGAGTGACCAACGAAAAAATGTTGTAAGTTTTTGTGTCTGGGAAAAAAATGAAGAGATGGAGCAGGGCGCGATCGAAAACGCCAAGACACTCGCCAAGACTTTCCCAGGATGGCATGGATACTTTTATATGTATAAAGATGTAGATGAATCTGTATCTAATGCTATTTCAGAGCAAGAAAATTGTAGCGTCTTCCTCGTAAGTGATGATGTGACTCTTAATGGAGTTTTTTGGAGATACATTCCATTATCAGATGTAGACACAGTATCGTCAGTAATCTCTAGAGATCCTAAAGCAAGAATCTGCGATAATGATTACAAGATGGTATCTGAGTGGATTCATTCACCCTATCAATTTCATCTAATTAAGAATGAAAGTGAAAAAGAAGAACCAATCATTTATCCTTATCACTGGGGAGTTAAGCTTCATGGGCCGATCAACACCGTTTGGTTATACCACTACTTAACAAAGGAAGATCTCTTTAAGAGTATGGAAGATTATCATCACGATATTATGCTCTTTAGCTTCTATCAAGGTTTCCACTTCTTGTTTGCAAATCACATCCTTCCTACAAAGAAAGATCAATGATTTATCAGTTATTCTACAAGCCTGAACATCGCGCAGATCTTTTTCAAAATGATCCATATAAGCCGTTTGGGTTAGAGCCTGAGGTTAACTCTGAACTATTAAAAAACTGTGATGAGTTAACCTCACACAAGGATAGGCTACAGTTAGTTGAGTATGGAGCTTTTTTATGGCACTGGAGAAATGATACCCAAGATCCATGGATAGGCTTCACGTCCCACCGTCAGAAGGACAAGACTACGTTTAGTTTCAGTTCTTCTGATGAAGTGAGTAAGTTGTTAAGTGAGCACGACATTGTTGGCTGGGGTAAGTATGGCTTGCTAGATCGTAAAGGATTTCCTATAACTCTTGCGAAACAAGCGGAGGTGTGTCATCCTGGCCTAAATCAATTTATCTCTGAGGTATTTTCTAGATTTGATAAGAAAGTTCCTATGAGATGGTTTGAAGATAACTTTGGATTTTTTGCTAACTACTGGGTTATGCCAAAAGATATGTTCCATGAGTTCATGGAGTATTCTTGGCCTATGGTTAAGTGGAGTGTTGAGAATATTACTTCAAGTGACTATTACAGGACACAAAACTCATACGGAACAGTTAGCAGAGAGAAGTGTGTAGGGTATTTTCTAGAAAGGCTATTTATCTTGTGGTATCTAGAAAAGGATTTGAATCCTTACTGCCCGACCAACCCATTCCCCCTATTCCATAATACATGAAAAAGGTTATTTCGTTTAGCGTTTGGGGAACACAGCCTGATTACTTAGTCGGGGCTGAAAAGAACGCATTATTAGCACCTAGCATCTACCCAGGCTGGGAGACGTGGTTTTATGTAGAAGAGGGCACTAAAGTTAGTCTAGAAGATAAGGCTACAAAAGTTATCTACTACAAAGCTGAACCTGGATCAGACGGCATGTTTCAACGATTTAGGCCAATGTTGGATGATAGCGTAGATGTCTTCATCAGTAGGGATACAGACTCTCGACTCTCTGACCGCGAGTATCAGGCTGTCACCGCTTGGCTAGAATCAGATAAGCAGTTCCACGCGATGAGAGACCACCCAGCACACGCTGTCCCAGTATTGGGAGGTATGTGGGGTGCAAAGAGATATGGTTTAGCTAACCTAGCTTTTTTATATGATAACCTAACTACTCACAAGAATGCAAACTACTTTGATGATCAAAGAGGTTTAGCAAGTATGTATGGTGTTCTAAGCAGTTTATTTTTAGAACATGATGACGCAGGAAGATATAAAGGTATGCCATTTCCTCAACATGATCCAATGACGTTTGGTTCTTTTGTGGGAGAAAGAATAACCCCAGATGACAAGCCAGGAAGAGTATGAATTATTCTATCCATATCTTAACAACTCACAAAAATAAAGATCGACAAGAGTCTTTATTAAATACTTGGCTCAAAGGTAGAAGTAATTATACATTTTACACTGATAAGAGCACAGGTATAGGAAATCAGGCAGAAGTCGATCCAGATGACACATACTATTCAAATGGTAAGAAACATTTAGGAGAGCTTCAAAGAATAAAAACTAACAACTTACATGAGCAGGTTGATTGGCTATTTTTTTGTGACGACGATACTTGCGTTAATCTACCTAAACTAGAGTCACTTCTACCGAGTCTAAATCCTTATAGCATGTATGGTAGCTGTTTATCTGGAACATGGCCGCAAGATACTACGCTAAATTATATGTCTGGTGGTGCTGGATATCTAATATCATCCGAAGCCTTTAAAAGCTTTGGTTTCCCAGATCCATCCCTGTTAGATATATCATTCTACTCCGACGTTTGTGTCGGTATTTGGGCTAGACTCAATGAGATACAGTTAGTTAATGTAAATGGATTTCACTCACAAGATCCAACATTTTATGGTATAGATAAACAAGATCTAAAAAATTGCTATACTTTTCACTACGTGAAAAACGCAGATCTCATGAAAAAGCTAGTTGAGGTTTTCCATGATTAAAATGAAACTTTATGGTGGTATAGGCAATCAACTATTTCAGTGGGCCTACGCCAAAAGATTGTCTCTAGATAATGACATGATCTATCAGCTAGATGATTCTCATTATGAATTATGTAAAAAACATTTCTACGCCTTGGATCAGATTCCTGGAATAAAAAATGAATGTATTATTTCTAGAGATAATACGGCTAACATCATATTAGAAGATCCATTTCACTATATTCCTCTGCCTAGATTACGAGCAAGAAATTTATTTTACACAGTTTATTTTGATGGATATTGGCAGTCTGAAAAGTATTTCGAAAATCATAAAGATACGATATACTCTCTTTTGAAGCCTGTAGGAGATATTAAAGACAGATTACTACTAAAGTATGGTAACAATCTAACTAACTCTGTATCAATTCATGTCAGACGAAGTGATTACTTAAATTCGAATGGCTTTCACCCAGTCCTGGGACCTGATTATTACAAAAAAGCCCTAGAAATCGTAGGAGATGTTGATAATATTTTAATATTCTCTGACGATATTTCTTGGTGTAAAGAAACTTTCAGATTTGACCAACAACTATTTGTGGAAGGCAATACTAACCTAGAAGATTTATGGTTGATGAGTATGTGTAACCATAATATTATCGCTAACTCTAGCTTTAGTTGGTGGGGGTCGTGGCTCAACAAGAAAGAAAATAAAATAGTTGTAGCACCTAATAAATGGTTTGGAGATTTCAGTCCAGAATGGTGCAAAGAAGCTAACCCTCGACTAATTTACTTAGATAACTGGATATTAGTATGAAGTTCTTTAATATTGATATGCACATATCAGTTATTGCTGATATGAAATCTATTTTCCAAACTCTTGGACATGAGGTTGATGATATATCTCTATCAGACCATACTTGGGTCTTTGGCAGACAAAAAGGTAGCATACCGTTATTAAATAATGGTAATTGGATGAGGTTATCTTCAGAGCAAATGTCTGAAGTTTTTTATGAAACTTATAAAAATGATCTTGATAAATATGATGCTTTTATAGTAACTTATCCACCTGCATTTGCTTTTTTGTATAAACATTTTAATAAGCCAATCATTATCAATATACCTATTAGATATGAATGGCCTTTTACATTTAGATCCGAAGAGTGGAAGAAGCTAAACGATTACTTAATTCAGGGTTATGATTCTGGGAAGATAATCTTAATAGCTAATAATATTACTGATAAGATTTACGCAGAGAGCTTCCTTGGTAGAGAAATTACTTACATACCAAGCTTGTGCGATTACTTCCCAGAGAAGTATACAGGAATTAAGGATGAAGTAATATACTACGCTAAGTCTAGAATAGATGAACTATCTGATACTGGTATAAGCTATAAGCAAGACGTTTTAGTAAATCATTCTTACTCTGATTTATTAGAACGTAAAGCTATAGTTCATATTCCTTATACTTGTTCATATATGTCTATATTTGAACAGTATAGCGCAAATATGCCGTTATTAGTTCCTGATATAGATTTCTTATTAGAGCTTTATCAGAAGAATTTAGCATTCTCTGAGATTTCTTTTATTAAAATGTATGGGGCACCTCCTAGATCAAACCAACTGCCGATTAATACTCAGTTTGATCCAAATAATTACGCTGATATGTCTATTATAAGAGCCTTAGCAGAGGGCTCAGACTTCTACAGCCATGAGTGGATGCCTCACGTCCATCAGTTTTCTTCCTACGAACATCTGCAAGAGCAAGTTAATAATCTAGACTTTGCAGATATAAGTATGCAGATGAAGAATGACTCAATGGATAGAACCCAAAAAATCCATCAAATGTGGGACGCGATCCTGAGGAAGATATCTAATGATTAACTTAGTAAAAGATACAATATCTCGCGAAGAGATTGACAGATTAATTTCATGGTTAGGGACTTACCCAAGACTAACTAAAGGATCACTTACAGAATCTTTTGAAGCGAGATGGTCTGATTGGCTTGGATCAAAATACTCAGTTTTTGTCAATTCTGGGTCTTCAGCCAATCTCGCTATGTTCTACGCCTTGAAGCTGAGTGGGAGACTGAAAAACGATAAGGTTGTAGTCCCCTGCATCTCCTGGACTACAACACTCAGCCCAGTCATTCAGTTGGGACTCACGCCAATTCTTTGTGAGGCTTCGAAGGATGATTTAGGTATAGACCCTGATTATCTTGAGGAGATCTGTAAAAGAGAAAATCCTGCATGTCTGATCATAGTGCATGTATTAGGATTTCCTAACCAGATGGCTAGAATCAGAGAGATCTGTCAGAATTATGATGTGATCCTACTTGAAGATTCTTGTGAAAGTGTTGGGTCATTATATGATAATACTAAGACTGGTAGATTTGGCTTGATGTCTAGTTTTTCTACTTACTTTGGACATCACTTCTCAACTGTCGAAGGAGGTCTTATCTCCACGGATGATTTTGAGCTTTATGAGTTATTGAAATCAATCCGCTCTCACGGATGGTCAAGAGACTTATCCGAAGATACTAAGAAATCTTTAAGAGAGCAATACGACGTAGATGAGTTTAAGGACTTATACACCTTCTACTACCCAGGCTTTAATTTAAGGGCTACTGAGATTCAAGCTTTTCTAGGCTTAGAGCAAATTAACACTTTAGATGCAAAGAACTCTAAGAGGCATGAAAACTACTTGCTCTACGACTCTTTAGTTCAAAATGATTACTGGAAGATTAAAACGACGACCTACGTAAGTAACTTTGCTTATCCAATAATTCATCCAAAGAAATCTAAAATTGCTAAGAACTTACTAGAGAACGAGATAGAGTGTAGACCTCTGGTGTGTGGAAATATGGCTAGACAGCCTTACTATGAAAGTCTTTATGGATATAAGATGTTTCCTTTTGCAGATATAGTCCACTCGTTTGGACTGTATGTGCCGAATCACCCAGAGATGAGTATTGAAGACGTAACGAAAGTAGCAGATATAATCAACGAGGCTATCAAATGAATCAGGACTCCAGAATTTTTGTAGCAGGACATAATGGTTTAGTTGGTTCTGCTTTAGTGAGGCATCTCAAGTCGTTAGGTTATACTAACCTTATCTTGGTAGATAAGGATAAAGTAGACCTGAGAGATCAAAGAGAAGTGCTAAACTTTTACAGGGAGTATTCACCTGAGTATGTATTCCTAGCCGCCGCTAAGGTAGGAGGCATTGATTTTAACAGGAGATGCCCAGCAGACTTTATCTATGATAATCTCCAAATACAATGTAATGTAATTCATAATTCATATAGATTTGGTGCTAAGAAGTTACTATTTTTAGGATCGGCTTGTATCTACCCAAAGATCACTCCGCAACCTATTAAGGAAGAGTATCTTCTTTCAGACTATCTAGAGCCAACAAATGAAGGCTATGCTCTTGCCAAAATAGCAGGACTAAAGATGTGCCAAATGTATAACTCCCAGTTTGGCTTCAATGCCGTATCAGTTATGCCAGCAAATCTTTATGGGATGAATGATAACTTCAGACCAGGAGAGTGTCATGTTATCCCCGCCCTTATCAATAAGTTCCATTATGCAAAAACACGAGGGCTAGACACAGTAACCTGCTTTGGAGACGGCTCTCCAAGAAGAGAGTTTCTTCACGTAGATGATCTTGCTGAAGCATGTATTTTTGTAATGCAAAACTACAACTCTTCTGAGACTTTGAATATTGGCTCTGATTCTGATATCTCAATCAAAGAGTTGTCCGACATGATTTGTGAGATGATTGGGTTTACTGGGGAAATTAAATGGGATACAGACAAACCCAACGGCACCCCAGTAAGAAAGCTTGATACCAGTAAGTTAGATGCCTTGGGTTGGAAAGCCAAAAAATCATTGAAAGATGGCCTGGAGGACACCTATAATTGGTTTGTCGAAAATCAAGGAGTCGCTAGATTATGAGTAAAGTAGCAGTAGTAACGGGAGTAACAGGCCAAGACGGTTCTTATCTCACTGAATTACTAATTGAGAAGGGCTATGAAGTTTATGGTGTTGTAAGAAGACACTCGACACCAGAAACTCAAACTAAGAGAATTGAGAAGTATAGGAATCATCCTAGACTAAAGCTAGTCTATGGAGATTTACTAGACCTGCCATCCTTGATTCATATCATTCAAAAGGCACAGCCGGACGAGGTATACAATCTTGCGGCACAATCTCATGTAAGGATTAGCTTCGATCAACCAGCCTTCACTACAGATACTATTACTCAAGGCACTCTAAACATCTTAGAAGCTGTGAGGATTGCTTGTCCTAAGGCAAGAGTTTATCTTGCTGGATCTTCTGAGATGTTTGGCAATGAGTGTGATGCTGATGGTTATAGAAGAGAAACAACCATCATGAAGCCTGTCAGTCCTTATGGTTGTGCTAAAGTTTATGGTTTCCACTTAGGTCGGACTTACAGAGAATCTTATAAAATGTTCATCTGTAATGGCATTCTATTTAATCATGAATCTCCCCGAAGAGGACTCAACTTTGTAACTAGTAAGGTTGTAGACGGAGCTATAAAGATTAAACGTGGTGAAGCAGACAAGCTAGCTCTTGGTAATCTTAATGCTACAAGAGACTGGGGTCACGCTAAGGATTATGTTTATGCAATGTGGCTAATGCTTCAGCAAGATAAACCTGATGACTATGTTTGTGCGACCGGAGAATCTTATTCAATTAGAGATTTGTGTGAAGAGGTTTTTGACAAATTAGACTTAGACTGGACTAAATATGTCACAGTAGATCCTGTCTACTATAGACCTTTCGAGTTAGACGACTTGAAGGGCGATCCAAGCAAGGCAGAAAAAGTTTTAAAATGGCAGAGAAAATATTCTTTCGAAGCTATGATCAACGAGATGATTGAGGAATACAAATGAGAGTATTATTTGATAATAGGATGAACACCCAAGTCGGACGTTGGGTTGAATTTGCGGTTCCAAAAGAAGACCGTAATCTGGATGTTGCGGAACTCGGAGGGGCTCGTGCAATCAAGTTAAGAGACATTGGGGAGCATTCAACGCTTTATGGAGCATTGATTCACCTCAAGCCTGGGCGAACGGAATGGAAATTCTCTCCTGATACGACCCTTCCTCAGCAGAATATGAGGAACTTCGTAATCCACCCAGCAGTGTCAGATGATCTTCGTGAAATCATTCCTGAAGTAACTGTGCACTCTGGTGCTGGTAAGAAAGTTATTCCTCTGAAAAGCATGAAGCCTATCGAGAAGAATGAGGCTCGTGTTGTTTATGAACTTCTGTTCTCTGACGGTGAGTATCACACGACTTTTATCTACACGATCTGGTCACTAGAATCTTCTGTTCGTATTCAAGCAGAGACTGTGTGGTGTGATCACAAGGAAAGCACAGATTTTGAGATCCCTTGTGACGCAGTTGTTTACACGTTCAAGAACGCTGCGAAGAACAAGCTTGATATCTGGTCGGACTTTGCTCAGACTGATAAGATCAACATCTCCAACAACACCAACGAGATTCGTTGGGTTCCACCAAATGGTCATCTTGGTTATGCAGAAGCTTACCGTTTCGATGGTTATCTGTTCAATTCACTTGATGAGGATAATCCAACACTGAACGATATTCCTAATGAGCTTGCTGAAGAATCAATTCGTGCTCAAGGTCCTATCATTGGAGTATTCCAAGAGTGGGATAACTTCCTAGCATATAGTGCTCGTCCTGAACGGTTCGAACATTGCTATGGACAAGCAGCAACTGAAGTATTTCATTTCAACAGCAGCCTAGGAATCGAAAAAGACCTCTTCCAGAAGCGGAAGTATTCTTGTGACCTGCGACCAGGAATCGCTGGTGGGCAGCCTGCCTTCGGTTCTACTAAGGGTGGGCCTGTTCTGACTGGTATGGAGCCTCTTATACTTCGTGGTTACTGTTGGGGTATGGCAGATGAAGCTCTGCGCCCTGTGCACCGTCGCGAGCCTGATGGTAGCATTGTCCTGATGAGGAACCACCCAGAACACAGAACTTGGATGCGGACAACTCACCAGAACTCCAAGGATTTCCTTGGTAAAGGTAAGATGCAGCCTCGGACAAACAACAAGGGCTCAAAGCGTTATGGTCACGATGAGAACCATGTAGCAGACTACATGTCTACTTACTTTGCTCTCACTGGTGATTATATGGCAGAGCGTTGGTATGTCTCAATGCTTCAAGGTGAGCTTGCAACGATCAACTCTTATGTTGGTTGGCTGTCAACCGATCGTGGGCAAGGTCGAGTCGCACAGTTCTACGCAAACGCATATCTACTTCTACCTGAATTCCGCCAAGAAATTGATATGGTCATGTTAGCAAGGACAAAAATCGTAGAGGATCAGTGGCCTGCGAAGAATGTTCTGGCGAAAGATCCTACTCTTCCAGCCATGGTTGTGGATATCGCAAAGGATGTGCGATGGATGACAGATCCAAGTGGAAATGCAGTAGAGGCGTTCTCCTGTTGGCAGACTGCTAAGTGTGCTGCTGGTCTCTGGGCTTTCAGCCGAGTTTGTGAAGATACACAACTTGCAACAAGAAACCGCAAGATTGCACTTCTCTGTGCAAGAACTGTAGTTGCATGTTTCTTCAAGAATGCTCAAGGCGATTGGGCTGCACCTTACGCAGTTCGCTACTATGTTGATGACCGTGAAGGTCAGCTTCCTGTTATGGAATCAAACAACTGGGAAGTGAATGGTGATAGCTCTGGTTGGACTGTAGATTGGTCCTATGCTGCTATCAAGCTCTACGCAATCCATGGTGATGATGAAGTGCTGAAGCGCAAGGCTATTACTCTCCTGAAGGAGATTCCTCCTCCCTCAAGATGGGATTACGCGGAGTGGCGTGCAGTCTGATTAAAAAAGGGGGCTTCGGCCCCCGATTTTATTTCATCTGGTCTATAATACCGCATGACCACACCTGAGACTTGCTTCGACTCCGATTTTTCGTGGCGTGACGAGTTCTTTCAAATGTTATTCGAAGACGATCTAGAAATGGAAATCCAAAGAAAGATGTTTGCCTATCGTCCCAAGATTCGCGTAGCGAAGAAGGATCGCCGAGCAGAGCTACCACAAGCTGCAACTCCTGGCTCGGCTTGCTATGACCTAAAGGTTGTCGGTGGCTTCCAACTCACTCCTGGAGTGCCTACGATCGTTCCTACGGGCCTCATCTTCGAGATTGAGCCTGGATACTGCGTAAAGATCTACCCACGCTCTAGCATGGGTAAGAAGGGCATCATGATGCCTCACTCTGTAGGTATCATTGATAGCGACTACAGAGGAGAAGTTGGTGTTCTGTTGATGAACACTAACAAGGAAGCCATCACTCTACAATCAGGAGAGCGTATTGCTCAAATGATGGTAGAAAAGGTTCTACCATCTGACATCACTGAAACCACCGAAGAAGAACTTACCCAGACTGAAAGGGGAGCAGGGGGCTTCGGCTCCACGGGACAATGACACTTTTCCACGAATTTCTCGTTCCTGAATTCAGGGACGCTTCTACGTTCGATGCTGTCCATATGTGTATAGACATAGAACGCATCACAATGTTCCAGGAGATGATTCCTGAAATTCGTGATGGCTATATCACGAGGATGCTTGACAAGCATCGAACGAGCTTTACTAGAGATGTTTATGACACCATCTACAAGGCTCTTCGAGATACAGTAATAATTGTATTGGAAGATGGCACAAACCTTTGCCTATTAATATCTTACGATGAATTGAAGGATCAAATGCGTAAGGCTAGGATGCTTGTGTCAGAGGTTGTAGAAGAGAATGAGCAGTGAATACAGAGAGTATCTGAGTATTGCAGAATCTCTGTGTCACAAGTCACCAATGACGTTCAAGGTTGGGGCGATTCTGGTAGACCC
>Ga0099848_1001198_pt1 | contig 12079 bp, 7 predicted proteins | sample CB_VirMetaG_3_FD_78179 | JGI IMG/M metagenome (GOLD analysis project Ga0099848, IMG submission 78179) | Freshwater to marine saline gradient viral communities from Chesapeake Bay - CB_1508_1S Viral MetaG | ecosystem: Environmental > Aquatic > Marine > Coastal | place: USA: Chesapeake Bay... | reverse complement strand
CCGTCCTTCGTTGAAGAAACAGTTAGGATCGCAAAGCAGGAAAAGCCGCCAGCCCCTACGCTTATGTGGGCAACACCGAGGGCGCGTGTAATTCTTGGGGTCGATACTGTAATACGACCGCTAGACCTGATTGGCTTAATGCATGTGTGCCCGATTGTGGATCGCACCGGAACCATTGAGTTCATCTCTCCACACCTGAAGACCGATCACCCACTGCCTGACTTCTCAGTGCCGGAGAATCGCAAGATCAAGGAACTGATGCTTGAGCGTGCCGAGGAACTGTGGCGCTGGGCAGAAGACGAGGGCAAACAGCTAGTCGTCTGGTGGTCTGGTGGTATCGACTCAACAGCCGTTGTGATTGCAATGTTGCGCACGTCGACGCCGCAGCGGGTCAAAGATATTTTGAGAATTGGGTTTAACCAACGCTCCATTGACGAGTACCCGCTGTTTTACAAGAACTACGTTAAGAACCTGCCCAACCAATATGTAAGCCACAACAATGGCAGCGAGATCGACATGACCAAGCTGCATGTGAGTGGTGAGATTGGCGACCAACTGTTTGGCTCTGACTTTCTGCGCGCATGTTTTGTCGATGGGGGTAGAGATTTCCCGGGCAAAGAGGGATTTTTCGGGAACCTTAGGAACTCGTGGAAAGACCCGATGCAACAGTTTGTGTCGGCAAACCTAACGCATCGGAATCTACCCGCAGACTATGAGCCAGTAATCATGGATGCGTACGAACGGCTGTGTGCGGCTGCGCCCATCGAGATCACGAGCTTGTTCGATTTCTGGTGGTGGTCAAACTTCAACCTGAAGTACACCCATGTTTCTAATCGCATTCAGATGGGATCGCCAGATGCTGTGTGGGCGGTGCAGAACGTCAAAGCGTTTTTCGATACAGACGCGTTTCAGCGCTGGTCGGTGTCAAACCATGACAAGAAGATCAAGGACACATGGAAGTCCTACAAATTTCCGCTCAAGAACTTTATCGGTGCATTTACTGGCGACGAGGATTACCGCAAGAACGCGGTCAAGGTTCAAAGCCTGAAGATGCACCACGACCCGAGATGGGTCATTTGTGATTCTGATTACATCCGCTATGGCCGGATTGATCGGGAGGCCCTTACGGAAGCCTACTTTGGAGGAGATAGTGGCTCTAACGACTGATTACGCTGTACGCATTCTGGAACCCGGCGAGACGTTTACCTCAAACCCTGCGGATCTGTACGCCTTTCGAGTGGACTACTCAGGGCAACAGATCGAGGTGGAGGCGGGCGATAGCGCGTGGTGGATCAATAACGAAGGCGTCGCCAAGGTCGCTCGCGGCCCTGTGGCAATTACCAGTACCTCGCCGGTGACGATCATCCGGGGGTATGCACCACGCAACCAGTCGGTCGACGTCCATGGCGGAACGAATCTGCCCTACATCAACGGGTGTTCATCTGAGCAACTCGTTAGCCCCGTAAGACCGGGCGACCCGACGATGCAGCTTCTCTACATTCCACCTCGGGCGCGGGAGCAGGCGCACCATATCCACGCTACGCCCCGGGTGGTTCAGGTGCTGGAGGGCAGTGGGCGCTCGATTTTGGGTATGGACGGCTCGGGGGGTCAGCTAGATTTGCGCCCGGGAATGCTTATTATCCTAGACCGTATGGTGCCCCACCATTTCGAGACGGGAGCCGAGCCACTTCTGGTCGCCCCGATCCACATTTGGAGCAGCACTCCCATGGAGCAGGGGCACCCGATGTTTTATGGAACAATAAAGACAGCATGAAAACACAGAAGTATGCTATACACTCTTTATGTGTTAACGTGTAAGCACGAACTACCATGTCTGAGTCAAGGCTAATTTTCGACGACAAAGAACGGGTAGGTGATTGGGTCGCCGAACAGGTGGGGCAACGCTGCACTTGGGGCGACTACTACGCAATGGGCGCTGAAGTAAATGGCGAACTGGTTAGTGGGATCGTGTTCAACGGTTTTAACGAATCAAACGCCACCTGCCACATAGCTTGCAGCAAACCCAACAAACTGTTTTTAGAGCTGCTTGACCATGGATTCGTCTATGCGTTTAAGACTTGCGGTCTAAGGCGGCTCACTGGGTTGGTTGAGGCTGATAACGATAAAGCCTTGAAACTGGACAAACACATTGGCTTCGAAGAAGAAGCCGTGTTGAAACAGGCGGGGTCGGAAGGACAAGACATACAGATTCTCGTCCTCTGGCCTTGGAACTATCGTAAAGGAAGGCAGAGATGAGTAAAAAAGGCGGTAGCGCACCAGACTACACCCCACTGGCGCAAGCCAGTAAAGAAGCCGCCGAAATCATGGCGGGACTTGGCGAGCAGCAACTAGCGTTCGCGAAGGATCAGTACAACGAGAACAAAGGGTTCTTACAGGACATTGCCACGAAGCAATCCGCGATGATGGATCAGCAGATGGCGCAGGGTAAGGACTACTACGACTACCTCAAGAACACTTATCGGCCTCTGGAGCAGTCCATTGTTAAGGACGCCGAGAACTTCAACACGGATGCCTACCGCAATACGCTAGCGACCAAAGCTGCCGCTGATGCCGGTCTTGCCTTCAACCGGACGCGTCAGGCGAATGAGCGTGCGATGGCCTCGATGGGCGTGAACCCCAACTCGGGTCGCTTCGCTGGACTGGCAGGTCAATCTGCACTTCAGCAGGCCGCAGGTCGCGCTGGCGCTATGACCGGTGCTCGTCAGACCGCAGAACAGATGGGCTACGCCCGCAAACTCGACGCCGCCGGTCTGGGTCGAAACCTCGCTGGTGCTTCCACCGCTGCGTACGGTGGTGCTGTAGGTGCTGGCAACGCCGCAGGCGCAAACATGCAGTCTGCCGGTATCAACTACATGAACGGCATGAACATGGGCGCTGGCACCATCGGTCAAGGTCTCAATATGCAGATCAACGGCCTGTCCAACGTCCTCAATTCGCAAACTCAGATGGCAGTCAACGACTCCGGTTCTAGCTGGATGGGCGACCTTGGAGGTCTGATGGGCGGCGCGGCATCTATGTACAAGGCGTTCAGTTAATGACGTTCCACGAAGACGATCTTGTGCACGTGATGCGCATGGTATTCCCCGAAAACAAGGGAAACATTATGACTGAGGCTCTGATGATGGGCCTCGAACAGTCGATCCTGCATTACCTGCGGGTAGTTACCAAACCGGAGTCTCAACCGGGGGTGGAGGTTCAAAATGGCTCGTAAAAGCGGATGGCAGCAATTTGCCGATAACTTCAATGCCGTCTACGGCACCTTTCGCGATGTAGCGAAGGAGTGGGAATCCGAGTCGATCATGAAGGAAAAGCCCGTCGAAGTCTTAGACGACATGGGCGAACCAGTGGGTTGGGATTACGGCGGGCAACGCTATGACACCGCACTCACCGCAGATCAGCTTCGCGGCCTTCAGTACACCCGCCTTGGCGATACGCTGGCGAAATACGGCGACGTCAAAGGTGCGATGGATCTACGCCTACGTGCAGAAGACATCCAAGCCCGTCGTGACCAGAACAAACTGTTTGCCGACACCTACGATCAGTTGGTGAAGAAGGTAGGCTTGGGCAACCAAGCGACCGAGGCCGACATCAACTACACAAACGCGCGGACAACCGGAGTCGGTCTGACTAACCAAGGTCAAGCTATTAAGAACGATATTGCTCGTGAAACGGCACCGGGCCAGATCGCAGCAACAAACGTGCAGAACAACAGCGCCGTGGTGCGTGCGCCATCCGCAGATGAAGCAGCTATCGCGGGCAGCAGAGCCGACACCGCAGACGCCAACATTCGTACAAACACCGCTGGGCTGCGCGAAACCGCAGCGAACGCCAGACTGCAAGCAGGCATCGGTACCGATACCCGCACCATCAACGAGAACAAAGTCTGGACTGACTTCGCAGCGAAAGCAGCGATCCCTTACGGTCAAGAAGGCGGCTTTAAGGACGACGCCGACGCACGTGCATCTCTGTTCAGTTCTCTCGGCAAGGTCAACCCACTGGCGGCGCAGGAACTGGAGAACAACTACGCTACCGGCGAACTCAAGCACATGATGGGTATGGCGGCGCAGAACGTCGAGAAGGCGAATCAGGCACTGGCTCAAGGTGGCCCTGAAGGGCTTCGTCAGTTGATCGACGACACCAACGGCATCAATAACGCTCAGTGGGAAACCAATGAAAAGGGCGTTCCAACGCTGTGGGAGATCACGCCTGACGGTCAGAAGGTGCGTCCGATTGCCTCTGGCAGCGACGTCACGGAGATTTCGGCTTCCTTGCAAGCCACGCTGAATCCGTCGACTGCGCTGAATGTTGCCAAGCAGATGTACGACAACAACAAACTTCAGGCGGAAGCGGAGTATTACCGCTCAAAAGCCTTGGCAGAGAGATCCGGTAAGGGTCTTACCAAGGAGCAGTGGGCGATGGCACGTCTTACGCAGAACCCCAACGACGAACTTGCCTACGCCATTCTGTTGGGGGCCAAGTACGAACCTGACCAGATCCCGGGGCTTATCAATAAGACGGGGTTGCAGAATGCGGGCGCGGTTGTTCCAGACCCTAATGCAGCTCGGGCATCAGCAGAAGGGGAGACCTCCGCTGAGCCACCTAAGACTGGGCTTGCAGCAGAAGTGGAAGACCTGACGAAAAATGCCGAGACGGATACGTCTGGGATAGGTGGGCACGCCAAGCGAAACGCCGAGCGTCGTAAGGTAGAAGCGCAAGCCAAACTGGATCAACTTGCAACCCCGGAAGGTATCGACCAGTTGATCGCAGAGGTCGACGCGGAACTCGAAGGGTGGAGTAAGAAAACCACCAGCGGGCACGCAGGGCGGACACGCAGCCGCGAGATGGAGCGACTGAAAACACGCAGAGAAGAACTACTGGCTAGAAAAGAAGCACTAGCCACCGGCGGCCCAGCAGACTGATTACCAAGGAGTTCGCGAGATGAGCGACTTGAATGAGATTCGCCAACTCTACCCAGACCTAGACAAGTACGGTTACACAGACGCCGAAGTCGTCAACTGGATGGCGGGGTATCTGGATAAGAACCCGCAGGAACTGGCTATTGAATACGGTGTGATCGACCCGAATCAGGGCGACTTCGCTCGCGGTATCAGCAGTGGTGTGGATGCCATGCAGGGCGGCATGGCGGTCTTGTTGGACTGGCGGGTGAATCTCTGGGTATCGACTCGATGCGTGACTACGGCTATCGCACGTACACGCAGAACATGGACTTGATTAACCTCCGGTCTCGTCCTACCGACAATGCGGAAAACGTAAACAGCATTGGTGACGCGATTGACTTCGCGCAGTATTACGCAGGCTACGCACTGCCCCAGATCGCTGAAGCCATCGTTGGCTCGAAAGGCGCTGGTGCCGCTGCGGGCCAAGGTGCCCGTCAGGTCGTTAAACGCAACGTGGCGCAGGAAGCCGCAGAGCGCGGGCTTCAAGGCAAAGCCGTAGACACATTCGCACGCCGTGGCCTCGCCTCTCAAGGGGCAGAAAAAGCCATCGCCGGTGCGGCCAAAACGGGACAGTACGGCTACCTCGGCACCTCAGCCTTTGGTCAAGAACTCGGCCACACCTATGGCGGCGCAGCCGATGAGCAGGGTGTTGGCAACGTCGACCTCACCGACGTCTACCTCTATGGCGGCTTGGCGGGTGGCGCAGAATTTGGCGCGGACGTACTGACACTGGGGCTGGCACGTCTTGGCCCTGCCAAGAACCTCATGGATTCTTCACTGCGCAATTCCAGTCGCGCGGTTCGTATGGGTACCCGTGGCGGTGCAGCAGCACTTACCGAAGGTACGACCGAAGTCGTCCAGACGGGTCTGGAAGAAATGGGGGCAGGCAAATCCTTCGAGGAAGCCAACTTCTCCGACCCAACGTCGTTCTTCGCCGGTGCTATCGGCGGTGGCGGTATGGGTCTTGTTGCCGGTGCGCCGAAAACGCCACCGTCGCAGGAGCAGATTCGTCAGGCCGCAGAGCAGGCCAAGATCGACGCACAGCAGCAGGCGCAGCTTGAAGCGCAGCAGTTGGCGCAAGAAGAAGCCGCTCGTGTTCAGGCGGAAGCCCAAGCCCGTGCAGAGTCTGAACTTCTCGACAAGCACCGCTACAACGGCGTGTTCCCCACTGAGGCAGAGTACCGCGCAGAGCGCACCATCCGTCGCCTTGCGGATCTGGATAACGTCACGTCTGAGCTGGGGGCTGCGTTCAAAGAGTGGCGCGTCCAAAACCAGATGTACGACATCGACGATAAGTCGAAGAAGGCGTTCCTCAAGCAGTACGGTGGCGATGAAAACGAGATCATCCGTCAGGAATACCTCGCCCAGTTGAAAGAGCATGCGGACTACAAAGAAGCCGCAGCCAGTCGTGATGAGGCGACTCAAGCCAAGATCGACAGCCGTAAGGCCGACCTCATTGCGCAGTACAACGAAGCAGTTGCCTCCGGCGATTTCGCTGCGGTGGAAGCCGTGGAACAGACGGCGTCGCAAGAACTCCTTGGTGCTGAGTGGCGCGAAGCTAAACGTGCTAACGAGTTAGCACAAGCAGAATCCAAGAAGAAGGGCAGCGGCCTCAAGGCCAACGCCAACAAGGGCGACACCAGCCAGCAGAAGCAGGTACCGATTAAGAACAATACGGCGTCGACTAACGCGCCGAATGCGCAGACCAACACGGCGACGAACACGCAGAACACTGCGAACGCAACCGACACGAATGCCGCCACAGCCGAGAACACGCAAGACGAAGGGCCGAAGAACCCGTACCGTCAGGGCACCAAAAAGTTCGACGCGTGGAATCAGGCGGCCGAGGCATTGGGCGAAGACTGGGAGGCCAACCACCCAGAACTCAGCGTTTCTCTGGCAAACGGCAACCACCTGTCCAAAGGCAAGCGCACCAAGAAAGACGGTTCGCCACAAGAGCCGCAGTTCTTCCGCTTCCTGCGTGAGGCGATCCGTGAGAAGTCCCGTAAAGAGAATGAGGCGAATGCGCCTGTCCTGAACGACGACGCTACCGCAGGTGACTTGTCCAAGCAGGCTAGTGACTTCGCTCGCCAGAATCTCGGCATGAACTGGGAAGCAGAGAACCCGCAGTTGGCGTCTCTGTTTGAAGCGGGCAAGTGGAAAGAATTTCAGGATGGCGTCGTCCAGACCAAGAAGGACATCGACGCTGCAACCGAAGCCGCCAATACCGTCGACGACGTTGCTGCTAATCTGACTGATGACCAGCGTGCAGTATTTGACCTGCTCCGTAACTCCATCGCGGATGGCACCATCGACGACCTGATCCAGCAGGACAATACCGTCAACCACGCTCGCGTGGCGGAGAAGCTGGGCTGGAAGATGAAGAAGGGCAACGCGGCGAACCGCCAGCGTGCCTACAAAGCGCTCAAGGACATCCGTCCCAAGGTGGCAAAACTGCTCGGTAGGAAGCAGGAGGACGTAGCCTCCGGTCTCAAGACGGCGTCTCGCCGTGGCTCAGAAGGGTTCGTGGATAACACCGGCCTGTCTCCAGAAATGCAGACCAGCCAGCTTGAGGGCAACGAACTTGAGGGCGAAAACGCCAGCATGCGTCAGATTCGTCTGACCGACAAAGACCAGCAGAACGACGACACGGAAATCGACGTTGGCGAAGAAGCCGACATCGAACAAGCTGATAAGGACTTTGCGGCTAAAGAAGCTGCCAAGCCGGATGCGAAGGAAGCCGAGCGCCTAGCCAAGGCTGAAAAAGAGCGTAAGGCGATGTTTGCTGCCCTGTACGCGAGCCCCCAGTACAAAGGTGCTAAGCAGGTATGGGAGAATTTCGAGTCTGATCTGGAGAATGAGGCGGATCGCATCTCTCTGGATGACGTCGATGGCGGCATTGCTCTGGAGTGGACGCAGCGCCATCTGGAGTTTGAATCAGGCAACTTCGACGTAGACGCACTGGCGGACTACCAGAATCAGCTTCGTCAGGAACATTTACAGGAGGCCGCAAATGCCGAAACCAACGCCACCGAACAAGGCCAGACAACTGAAGGCCAAGCAGGGACTGAAACAACTGGCGGAACTGGTCAACAAGTTCTACGGGAGGGGGATGGAACTCAAACCGACGGAACAGGAACTACTGGACAAGTACCTACCCCGCAAGGGCAAAACACCAAAGTAACCGTAAAGAAGAAGCGCCGCGTCGCGAAGCCGAAGGCTGGCCGCTACATTTCAACGGAGAACGACGAAGCATTCACTGGCTTCACTACAGCCAAAGAAGCAGTTCAGCATATTCTGGATAACGGCACCGAGTCAGAGAAGATTCTGGCGGAACGGATCATGCCGCTCCTCGCCGACGTCGACGTTCAGTTCCGGGTTGTGGATAACACCGCCGACATCGACATGCTCGATCTGGCACCTGAACAACAGATTAACGAAAACCCTCGTGAGGCACTGACCGCCGCTGGCGAACGCTTGCTGCAAATCCAGAAAATGCTGGATGACACGGACACTCCAGCGTACGGCCTGTACACCGAACTCTCCTACGTCGACTCGAAGATGCCGCAGGGCATCATCCATGTGGTCAACGGCTCTGGAACAAACAACCAAGTCATTCTCCACGAGTTGATGCACGCCGCGACCGCCCATGCGATCTACGCGGTACAGAACGACATCGCCCTGACTCCAGAGCAGAAGGTGTTCGTCGACTCCATGGAGCAGTTGCTCAAGCTAACGCAGGGCATGCACAAGAAGAACTCGGTGGCAGAGATCGCCAAGGTCTCCGGTCTGTCTGAGGAAAACGCAGCGTACGTTAAGGACGTGCTCGACAACGCCATCGCCGACGACATCCACGAGTTTGTGGCATACGGGTTCACCGACCCGCAGGTGCAGCAGTACCTGATGGCCCTCAAGTTGAAGGACGCACAGGACAACCGCTCTGTCTTCCAGCGTTTCGTAGACGCCGTGAAGGGTCTCCTCGGTATCACCAAGGAGCAGGTGGAGGTGTGGAGCGCACTGGACGGTCTGGTCAACCTGACCGACAGCCTGATGGAAAACGAAGTTGCCCGCCGTGGAGAAACCACGCAGACAGCGCAGACCGAAGGACAGACCCGCGAAGCCGTCTCGACGGCAGCGACCCGCACCGCACCTAAACCAGCCGTTGTTGCTGAAAATGTGCGCAAGTGGACGAAGGACACCCTCGGCGACAAAGCCGCTCAGTTCTGGGATGACACCGCGTTCATCTTGAAGAACGCCTCCGCGTCGACCAAGTTCCTCCACCAGTTCATCCGCGACGTGAAGGACAAGATGCCGTCTGCCGCTCGCTGGTACGACGCCATGAAGGCTGCGGAGAAGACCCGTAACGACATCCGTCAGAAGGTGGAAAGCATCGCTGTCCGTGCTCGCGAAATGGAGCCGGAGCGTCTGAAGCTGGTGAACAAATTCATCGCAGACTCCACCTTCTTCCAGCTTTGGGGCTACACCCCGGCGTGGAAGACTCAAGACCAGAAGTTCAAAACTGACCCGATCATGGAGTCGCGCTTCAAGAAGCTGTCTGCCGACGAGCAGCAACTGGTTAAGGACATCTTCACGCACGGCGAGGAGATGAAGAAGCGCAAGCAGGACATCGCGAAGAACTTCGGTGTTAAGGACAGCTTCTTCACTGGCGCAGCCCTCGATGGCCCGTACGCACCACTCAAGCGTTTCGGTAACCATGCAGCAGAACTCAAGTCTGCCAAGCTACTGGCAGCAGAGAAACGCTATGCAGCGACCAAAAAGGAATCCGACAAGAAGGTCGTCGACGACCTGAAGTCTGACCAGACGCACTACGTCATCAGCTTCTTCGACACCCCGGGCGCAGCCCGCAAGTACGTGGAGGCCAACAAGGCCAACTACGCCACCGGCGAGCACTTCCCGCGCTCTAAGGACGTGGATACCAACCGTGCTCCGAATCACGCGGTTTACGCCAAGGTGCTCGGTGCGCTGAACGCTGGTGATGGATCTGGTCTGTCGACCGATGCCCGTGACGCGTTCGCGAGCATGATCCGCAACATGTACTTCCAGTCGCTCGACGAGTCGAACGCCCGCCTCTCGGGGGCTCGCCGTAAGAACCGTGCTGGCTTCGAAGAGAACATGGTTCGCTCGTTCCTCCACCACGCGACGGCGGAGGCTGCCCTGATCTCCAGCATGGAGCATGGCGCAGAAATCAACGCGGCATTCATTGACGCGGGCAAGGAAGCCTCTTCGAGCAAGACCGAGCTGGCTCCGACCTACGAAATGATTAAGAGCCACTACAAGGACGTCTACACCGAGAAGGAAACGCCTTGGCAGGATCGCATCGCGGCGGCTAACACCGTCTACATGCTCACGACGTCCATCGGCTACCACGTCACGAACGCCACCCAGCCTGCGATGGTTACTGTGCCCAAGCTGGCAGGTGACTTCGGCGACTACTCCGGCGCGTGGGGTGCTCTGTTCCGTGGCTACAAGACCGCTCGCAAAGTGATCGGTGGTGTGAAGGGCTGGCAGGCTAACATTGATGTGACCAAGGCCGACCCGAAGTACCGCAAGCTGCTCGAAGAAATGAACCTACGCCAGTTGCTCGACGTGGGTATCGAACAGGACTTGTCCGAGTTCAACCGTTTCGACAGCGGCTATGGGCTGGTCAACAAGATTACTGAGGGCTCAAGCAAGTGGGTTCACCGCCTCTACCAGATCGCTCGTGTTGTGGAAGCCTACAACCGCGTGTCTTCGGCGACGGCTGCGTACGACTTGGCCCTAAAGAACGCCAACAAACTTCAGCAGATGGGCATGACCGCCGAAGAGTACGCAGTCAGCATCGTGGAGGATACGCAGGGTAACTTCTCTCGTATGGACGCACCGTTGCTTCTGAAGAAGCTGCCGAAGGTGACTGTCCAGTACCGCAAGTACCAGTTCATGATGGCGTGGGTTTACTCCAACGCGTTCAAGCAGGCGTTTGCTGGGGACACCGTGGAAGAACGGGCGATGGGTCGCCGCACGATGGCGTTCGCTCTGTCACATGCAGGCATCTTCGCAGGTGCTACCGGTATCCCACTGCTCGGCAGCGTGGCGTCGATGTTCTTGGCAATCACCGGCGACGGCGACGAGCCGGAAGACTTCGAGCGTTGGATTCGCAGAAACGTCGGCGACGACATGATGGCGGACATCCTGACCCGTGGTATTCCAACGATGATCGGCATCGACATGTCGACCAAGCTGTCGCAGGCAAAAATCTTCAGCCCCGTACCCTACAGTGACCTCGAACTCACGCAGGATGGAATGGCGAACTTCTTCTTTGACGCCGTGAGCGGCCCCGCCGGTACCACTGGACGCAACTTCGTACGTGCTGCGGAGTACGCAGGTAAGGGCGACCTCTACCGTGCGATCGAGTCCAGTCTGCCCAAGGGTTTCCGCACCGTGATGGAGTCCTACCGCCTCGGCACTGAGGGCTACGGTATGACCAACGGGGACATCGTGGCAGACCCATCCAAGTTCAACCTGTGGAGCCTCGCGGTCAACGCACTGGGCATTCCCGCCACCGAGATCAACAAGATCAAGTGGACGAGGGGTCAGCAGTTTGAACTAGAGCAGTGGTTCAGCAGCAAGTCTGGCGAACTGCGCCGCGACTACGTCCGGGCGTACAAGGATCGTGACTCCGCCAAGATGGAAGAAATCCGCAGCGAGTGGCGTGAACTACAAGACTCCAAAGACCGTGTTCGTCCGTTCTTCAACGGCTCCCGCGAAGTGCTCAAGCGCCAGAGTGTGAGCGAGTTGTACAAGGCTCCAGCAGAACAGCGGAAGCGCGAGCAGAAGATGCGCAATCAACTCGACAACTGACTTCTACCTCATGGCACCTCCTCCAGCAGTGCCTTTTGCCCCGGGACTCTCCTCCCGGGGCTTTTTTTTGGGAATGGTTACAGAAATGGTGACAGTGGCCGCCTAACGTACTGAAACGAAAAGGGAATAATCGCCCTTTCACGGCGGCAACAGGGGTTCGACTCCCCTACGGGACGCCATACAAATCAAAGGGTTGCAGCGATGCAGCCCTTTTTTATTCCTATCTGAACACGTTTGAACAT
>Ga0099848_1001196_pt1 | contig 12084 bp, 21 predicted proteins | sample CB_VirMetaG_3_FD_78179 | JGI IMG/M metagenome (GOLD analysis project Ga0099848, IMG submission 78179) | Freshwater to marine saline gradient viral communities from Chesapeake Bay - CB_1508_1S Viral MetaG | ecosystem: Environmental > Aquatic > Marine > Coastal | place: USA: Chesapeake Bay... | reverse complement strand
AGGGCGCACAAGGTTGCCCTGTACATGAACGGAATCGACACGACAAAGACCATTGTCAACGAGAAGAAATACCCTGACACGCCATTGTTCTCTTTCTTCTACAAGAAGAATGACGATGACAATGTTTTTGTAACATTAGTAACGAGAGGCGTTACTGGTTACGAGAGTGTGTTCTTGGTATGCTACATTGAGTACATCGACTTCTTTGTTAGTGACGGATACATGCTATATTTTGACCCTGAAAAAAGTAAAAGAAAGAATCATGAGTACTGAGAAAGTGTGGGAAAGGATAGCCTCCGACCCTGAGAACAGAATATTTAGAACGTTAGATAGTTCCTGGTTCATTGACAATGGTGTAAAGATAGAGCGTTTCGACAAGGACGGCTCTGTAAGAATAATGAACACAATGACGGCATCTGATTTTTATGAGCCGATAACCAGCGAGCAGTCTTTGTTCTTTAATAATATAGGGTGGGAGGCAGGATGTCTTAAGGTAAACATTGACGTATGCGACAGGAAGTTGAGTATAATAAACAATATGATTCGCATATCTGAGTTCAACCCAGATTCTTACGACATTGAGAGCCTTAAGCGTAGAAGTTTAAAACTTTCAGAAAAAAAAGAAACTTTTTTTAGGAGGTTAGAGAAAATTTTAAAATCTTTGTAATCAATTTAATATAATATATGGCACACTGGAGAAATCTAATGAAAGACAACAAGTACCTCGGAGCGTGGGACTTGGAGGTCAACGGCAAGTACGAGCCAGTTCAGGTAACAATCGAGAAGATATACCAAGACACGTTTGTTGGCGAGATGGGTAAGGAAGACAAGGTGTTTGTTAAGCTAAAAGAGTTTGACAAGCCCATGGTCTGCAACCGATCAAACTTCAAGCGACTTGAGACATTCTTCAACTCGTTTGACCCGTCAGACTACGTAGGCAAGAACATAGTACTATCTACCGAGAAGGTCAAGAGTCCTCAAGGTCTTGTTGACGCACTCAGGTTCAGCACTCGTCCTTTGCCCAAGAAGGAGCTTCCTTTACTTACTGACGATCAGTTGACAAAGGCTATTGACGCTGTGAAGTCAGGTCGAACAACGATTGATAAAATCAAGAAGCAGTACATCATAACTGAGGACCAACTAAAAATGTTTAGCAATGATTAATGTAAGATCATCAAGTTGTCACCCACTCTTCTCTGGAAAACGGGGAGGACTGACAGACAAGCAGAAAGAAAAGCTAGATATGTTGATGTCTAAGGAAGACAGAACGTTCAAGCAGACCGAGGAGATGAACGGACTAACTGACAGGATGAACAGGATAGATGAGTTGAGCGATGGTGCTAAGACGTACATAGAGGACATGATTGATGAGATGGTTTACGACTACAGGGTAACCGTCAGCACCAGAGAGATGACCAAGGGTACAATGGTTGAGGACGAGTCTATCAACGTGTACAACAGGGTCATGTTCACAGACTATGAGAAGCTAATGCCAATTGACAATTATGGCTTTTTATCTTACGGCATATCTACTGGTCACCCTGACATTGTTGACCCTACCTTACGCAAGGTAATTGACATAAAGAGTCCTTGGTCTAAGAAGACAATGCCTAAGAGCGATGTCAAGGCACTAAAAAAAGTTAAAGAAAGTGGTTACGATTGGCAAGTAAAACACTATCTTTACATGCTTGAAAAAACAACGGGCCAAAAATGGAGAGATGGAGAGGTTGCGTTTGTGTTGAGCAACACGCCAGAGGAGTTGATTCCAGACAACGAGACAGATGTTTTGCACTACATGGATGATTTGAGTGATAACTTGAGAGTGACGATTGTGAAAGTAGAGCTAACAGACGATGACATTGTTTGGATGGATGGTCAGTTGAGGTTGGCTGAGGAGTATGCAAAAATGTATTTTAATTACCTAAATAATAAAAACAAATGAGTGATTTTAAAATGAAAGGGGTTTTAAAGGTTATAAACCCATCAGTACAAGTGAGCGAGAAGTTCACAAAGAGAGAGTTCGTATTGAACGAGCCACACGATCAGTATCCGCAGGATATTTTGTTTCAGCTAACTCAAAAGAATGTTGACGTTCTTGACAAGTTTGTGGAGGGACAAGAGGATGAGGTATCGTTTAGAATTCGTGGACGAGAGTATAACGGCAAATACTTTAACAACATTGAGGCTTGGAGAGTTGAGTCTCTAGGTGAGGCCCCAAAGGCAACACCAGTAAACGAGGAGGAGCCGTTACCGTTTTAATCTGCTGCTAATAAAGGTGGGTAGTCATGCTACCCACTTTAATTTAATCAATATGAAGTACGTAACAATAATACTATCTGCGTTACTTGTGTCTTGCAGTACTGCAAAAAAGTGTGACGCATATTCAATGAATCTAGGCGTTGAGTACGACTCAATAGCTGTGTACAGATATAGTAAAATGTACATCCCAAAGATACCACTAGACAGCGCAAGTGTAATATACTTTCACGACATTGTGTCTGGTAAATATAAAGTAGAGCTATACAGCAATGGCCAAGTAGAAACAAGAAAATTTAAATTAAAATGAGCGATATAACAATGTGTCCTGGGATTGACTGCCCATTAAAGTCAGCGTGTAAAAGATACACGACAAAGCCCCATGAGTTTAGGCAGGCATACTTTCTAGAACCACCATTTCATATAAATGATGGAGGATTTTCTTGCGATATGTATTGGGGAGAGAATGCTGAGAACATATATAATTCTTTAAAAGAAGCAGTAGGTTTGTTTATACCAAACTTAAATGATGCTGTTAATCATGTGAATGAACAGAATAAAGATCACAATTTGTGATACCAAGTAAGTTATTTAATTATATAGTTATGACACCAAGAGAGAAAGCAAAAGAACTATTTAGGAAGTTTATTGCCCCAACACAGCAATGGGATGACGTGGATGGTTACATTACTGATGAGTATAACGCCAAACAATGTTCCTTAATTGCAGTTGATGAAGTAATTGAGGCTTTGCACGAGCATCATTGGCAAAATAGACTAATAATAAATTATTGGGAAGAAGTAAAACAAGAAATAGAAAAATAATGAAACAAACAGCAGTAGATTATATTAAAGAGAAACTAATGTGCAATGAGTATTGGTATGAAGATATGACCTTTGACCAAATCTTTGAACAAGCCAAACAAATGGAGAAGGAGCAGATAATTGAGTTTGCTGAATTTGTAGCAACATATTTAGACAAAAATATAAATATAAATGGGGAGATGTTACATGCTAAATCTAAGTATGATGGTGCTGAAAGAACTATTGACTTATTAGAAACCTTTAAATCAGAATAAGATGAAAGCAATACTGGAATATAACCTACCAGATGACCAACATGAATTTGACATGGCTGTAGAAAGTGGTAGAATGTACTCAGCTCTATGGGATATATCTCAGGAGATCAGAACACTATGGAAGTATGAGGAGCTAAGTGAGGAGGAGTGGAATATGGTTGAGAGAATCAGAGACAAGTTCTATGAGATACTAAATGATAACCATATTGAATTAAACAAGTAATGAGTGGATTTCTTTTAGGTCTAGTGTACGGAATATTATTAGGAATAATGATAGGAATTTCTCTGACACTAAATGCAATACTTTAATTGGTCCCGTAGCTCAGTTGGATAGAGCAACTGCCTTCTAAGCAGTAGGTCTTTGGTTCGAATCCAAACGGGATCACTAACCTTAATTTATACAACATGATAGATAGACAATTAATCAAATCTGTTCTTGGTTTTAATTTAAAAACAATTGTAACCGATCAGAAAAATCAGGTTATTAAGTTCGGAATTGCGAGAACAATAAGTCCATTGGTTAGTGAACGACCAGTGTATAAGAATAGAATAATAGACAAAAAGTTTTGGACGAACTACAACGAAAATTTGCTTAACAAAATTCTTGATTACAGAAGGAACAACATTGATTACAGTTAGGGTTCTGTGGTTAGCCTCCATACGGGTAAAAACTCTACGCACACTGGTATGGCAGGTGTGTGTTTTTATAATCTAAAATTAATTTGTATGAAATGGGAATCAACGTCCACTTTCGACATAGTTGTCGATAGTGTAGTAGAGAGTGTTATCTCTAAAATTAGGTCAAGGTCTAATGTTGGAATAAAGAAGTACAACACAACAATGGACAGAAATGATTTGTCAAACATTGACTGGCTCAATCATTTACAGGAGGAGCTCATGGATGCTATAATATACGTAGAAAAATTAAAGAGTAATATATGATAACCTACTTCAAATCAATAAACGATACGGACAAACCATTTTACGTTGACATTGATGTTGCCATTGACAGGATAAAATTTGGCAAATCAAAGGACATAGTAAAAAAGATTCGTTCTGCTGATACAAAGGAGGAGAGGAACAACATAAAGAAACTACTACCTGCAATACTTTTTTCAGGCGAGTTTTCTAGAAGGGCAGACAATGCTATAGTTAATCACAGCGGTATAATATGTATAGACTTTGATGGATTTAAGAGTGAGGAAGATTTACAAGAAATGAGAATGTTCTTGTTTAACGACAAGTATACTTACTGCATGTTCATGTCACCATCTGGAGATGGAATAAAGTTGTTGGTTAGAATTCCACAAGACGCTTCAAATCACAAGAAGTATTTCTTAGCGTTACAAAACTACTACAATCGTGATGAGTTTGACAAGTCATGCAAGAATATATCTCGTGTATGTTACGAGAGCTGGGACCCAGACATATATGTAAACGAGCTGTCTGAGGTATGGTCTGAGATGGTTAACACAAATGACAACATCAAGCCTCCACCTATGATACGAATCAGTGACTCAAACGAAGTTATAAAAAGGCTTTGTATGTGGTGGGAGAAGAAGCATGGTATGGTTGTAGGATACAGGAACAACAATCTATTTATCTTAGCATCAGCACTCAATCAATACGGAATCAATAAAGATGAGGCTCTAAATGTGTTGTTGTCATACGATGACGGGTCAATGGCTTCTGAGATGAAGACTATAGTATGGTCTGCATACAAAAATGTGTCTGATCACGGGACAAAGCACTACGACGACATAGACAAAACAACATCTATAAAGAACGACATAAAGAAAGGTGTTCCAATAAAGGATGTAAAGAACTACTACCCAGACATTGACGAGAACATTATAAATGAAATGGTTGAGACTGAGGAGTACAATACATTTTGGTCCAAGAGCAGTAAGGGTAAGATTGACTTGATACCACATCTTTTTAGGGATTATCTAAAGGGAAATGGGTTCTACAAGTACTACCCAAATGGTTCTAATAACTTTGTTTTTGTAAGGATTGTTGACAATATAATTAGCGACACAAACGAGGACATGATAAAGGACTTTGTGTTAGACTATCTAATGAAGTCAAACGACATGAGCGTTTATAACTTCTTTGCAATGAACACTAAGTTCTTTCAGGAATCATTTCTAAACTACGTAGCCAAGATAGACCCAGTATTTATGGTTGACACCATTAACGAGTCTTATCTGTACTATAGAAACTGTGCTGTTAAAGTTACATCAGACAGCATAGATATGATAGACTACAGAGATTTAGGTGGATATGTTTGGGAGAAGCAGAAGATAGACAGAGACTTTAGAGTTACAAAGTTTGATGATTGTGAGTTTAAGAGATTTGTTTCAAACATAAGCGGAAATAATTCAGGAAGGATTAAGTCCATGGAATCAACAATTGGCTACCTTTTGCACAGCTACAAGCCAGCGAGTTATTGTCCTGCTGTTATTCTAAACGATGAGGTGATTAGTGACAACCCAGAAGGCGGTACAGGGAAGGGTATATTTGTTAAGTCTATATCATACATAAAGAAGATGGTAATAATTGATGGAAAGGGATTCAGTTTTCAGAAATCATTTCCATATCAACGTGTACAGGTAGACACACAGACTCTTGTTTTTGACGATGTAGCAAAGAACTTTGACTTCGAGAGACTATTCAGTGTAATCACCGAGGGTATTACGTTGGAGAAAAAGAACAAGGACGAAATACACATACCATTTGAGAACTCACCAAAGATTGTCATAACAACAAACTACGCAATAAAGGGAGCAGGAAACAGCTTTGAACGTAGAAAGTGGGACCTAGAGTTTAAGCAGTACTATACAAAGATGTTTACTCCTGAGACTGAGTTTGGTCACATGTTGTTCGTTGGTTGGAGCAGAGATGAGTGGTCTAGATTTGACAACTATATGATATCCAATCTACAGAGCTACCTGTCAAACAATCTTGTTAGGTGTGACTTCATGAACCTCAAGACACGTAAGTTCATAGCTGAGACATCTACAGAATTTTGGGAGTGGGCCACATCAAGTGACAATGACTTCATGAAGATTAACGTTGCTGTTCCAGGAATGTCCATGTACAACAGATTCGTTGAAGAGTTCCCAGACTATGGAACGTATGGTAGATGGAAGTTATCACACAACAGGTTCTACAGATGGCTTGATTCTTTGGGAGAGTTTAAATACAAGAGCAGACCTAAGATATACAGAGGAGCCATGGGCAAGATGGTAGAATTTATAACAGAAGAAAATAACCCCGATTTATTATTTTAATTATGAGTGAAATCTGCAAATCAATTTTAGAAGAAAAGATAGTGTTCTTTGAGATAGTCCTAAAGATCACTAAAAAAGATGACAAGGCTTACGGGCAAATACTTGACAAGATGCAAGACCTACACAACACCATACTATTCATTGATGGTGTTATTGACAAGTTTAGTTACAAGACTGACGTGGCGGTTGAGCTGCTAGAGTTCCAGAAATATAAAAAGAGTATGATTACGTTTTATAAGGATGATGTTGATGAGATGACCGAGTGCATCAAAAACATATGTGATGCAACTGCGTGATTATCAGATAGATATATCTTCAAGGGGTGCACAGATACTTAGGGATAACTACATACTTTGTTTGGCTATGGAGGTTAGGCTAGGTAAAACCTTTACATCCCTTGAGATATGTCGCAAGCTTGGTTATGAGTCAATACTATTTTTAACTAAGAAAAAGGCAATATCTTCCATAGAGTCTGATGCCCAAAAGATAGTGCCAAACTCTGACATTGTTATAATTAACTACGAGAGCATACACAAGGTCAATAGAAGTAACTTTGATGTAATAATATGTGACGAGTCACACACCATGAGCTCATTCCCCAAGCCAAGCTTAAGAACAAAGCAGGTCAGAAATCTAGTTGTAAAGTGTGGCATGCCAAGGGTTATACTATTAAGTGGAACAATAACTCCAGAGTCTTACTCTCAGATATACCATCAGTTCTGGGTGCACCCTATTAATCCATTTAACGGGTTTACAAACTTCTACAGGTGGGCAGATGTTTATGTCAACAAGTTCCAGAAGAAGATAAATGGTTTGATGGTAAATGACTATTCTTATGGCAAGGAGAGAGAGATAATGTCCGTTGTGTCTCCATATATAATAACATACACACAGAAAGAGGCTGGGTTCTCAACAGAGATTGAGGAGGAAATACTAACTGTTGAGATGCCTGATATAATAAAAAAGATAAGCGACAAACTTGAGAAAGACCTAGTGGTTGAGGGCAACAATGATGTAATACTAGCAGATACTCCTGCCAAGTTAATGCAGAAGATGCACCAGCTAGCAGGTGGAACGATAAAGTTTGAGAGTGGTAGATCTATGGTTTTGTCAACCTTTAAGGCTGAGTTCTTGAAGTCGCAATTTGCGACCACAAAAATAGGGGTGTTCTATAAGTTCAAGGAGGAGCTAAATGCACTGAAGAAAGTGTATGGAGACGATATGACAACGGATTTAGATGAGTTTAATACGGGCAAATATCAACTTATAGGCTTACAAATTGTGTCTGGTCGTGAGGGTATAAGCTTAAAAAATGCTGACTACCTAGTTTTTTATAGCATTGATTTTAGTGCTGTTAGCTACTGGCAGGCAAGAGATAGGATGACCACAATGGACAGGCTAGCCAACAAAGTTTACTGGATTTTTACAGAGGGTAGCATAGAGGAGAAGATATACAAGGCAGTTAAATCAAAAAAGAGTTACACGTTAAATATATTTAAGAAAGATTATGGAAGATAAAATGTTTTTTTTATTGCCAGTTTTGGCATACACTAAAATTAAGGGAGAAAGACTATTAGTACTTGGATGGTTTCATAAGTCTATAATAATAAAAATTGTAACGTAATGAAAATAATGAACGACCCAATGATCAAGCTGTTGGTTGAAAAGTTTGATCTTGAAACACCAGAACAAAATATACTTGAGATAAGCAAGTACAACTATGAGAATGGTGCAATTGTAATAAAAGAGGTTAAAGTTTTGGATTCTGAATTAAATTTCGTTAGATTTGCCAATCTTGAGAAGGTAACTAAGCACCTTAGCAGGTACTATTGCAACTTCAATGACAGAGCAGAAAATACAAACGAAGATAATAAAGAAGCTTGAGTCTAAAGGATATTACGTAATAAAATTAATACAAACAAACAAGCCTGGTATCCCTGACTTGGTAGCAATACCTAAAAATTCTGACGTTGAATTTATAGAGGTTAAGAGGCCAGGAAACAAACCATCACCACTTCAGGAGTACAGGATGAAAGAACTAAACGAGCATGGAATTAAAACTTCGGTACAAGAGAGCGATTGATAAGAGTCTGTATATACAAGACAACTATCACATTATTATGGAGATGATGCTTAAGGGTACTCCAGTTGAAGTGATACTTAGAACGCTAGGCGTAGACTCAGAAAGGTTCAACTATTTTTTTACTAACAAGCCAGTGCAGACAATACTTGGCCACAAGGATGAAACATACTTTACTGAGGATGATCTACTTAACGAAAACTATAATTTTAACTTTAATAATTTAAGCTATGACGAACAAAAAATCTATCTCGAAAGAGAAGAAGCTGGCGTGCTTGGTAGGTATTTTGCCAGTGATGATGGACTATATGGAGGATGTAAAGGATGACTTTCCACAACTCTATAGAAAACAAATTAAAAAAGCAGGCAATGATTTTGTGAGTGAGGTATACAAGCTTGGAGATACCATATACGCAAAGATTGATGAAGAGAACGACCAAGAGGTAAGAGAATTCTATAACGAGGTAATCAATATGGGAAGAATTTTTAACAATTGGATGTCTGAGTTGTAGAAATTAGTCTTATATTTGTCTTGTACATGAGTAGACTAACATACATAAACGTATTAATGGCCGACATAAACGACCTAACAGATACACTGTACGAGTCGTTAGTGGACAACGACACAGATGAATTAAATAAAAGCATAGATATTTTAATCAAAATTTTAAAGGATGTTAAGAAGAGCCACGGAACATTTCAACAAGATCCTGGACTTATATAAGTCTGGAGTAACCAACAAGACAGAGATAGCCAGAAGGATTTTGGGTAGTGGTGATGAGAACTCAAGAGCAGTAGTGAAGAGGGCTATAAGGAGATATGAGAAAAATAGGGCCTTATATGATGAGTGTGAAAGAGTAGGTATAGATTCTGACAAAGTAAAAAACTATTGGTATAAAGGTAAGCACTATAGCATCAACGTGAATGGTGACACTGAAGAGTTTAACTTTGATGATTTTAAGGCTGAACTCATATCTGAGATAAAAAAATGGTCACCCAACTATAAATCAATAAAAAGAGAAAAGAGTAAGGACCCACACTGTCTAGTTTTTGACCCAGCAGACATACACATTGGTAAGCTGTCATCATCATTTGAAACGGGAGAAGATTATAATCAACAGATAGCTGTTAACAGAGTCATGGATGGTCTTCATGGTATAATTGGAAGAACGTCAGGTTACAACATAGATAAGATAATATTCATTGCAGGAAACGACATACTTCACATAGACAATCCAAAAAGACAAACAACCGCAGGAACTCCACAGGATACTGACGGCATGTGGTATGACAACTTTGTAATGGCTAAAAAGCTCTTAGTCAATGTAATCGAAACACTCATGTCAGTTGCTGACGTTCATGTTGTATACAATCCAAGTAATCATGATTTTATGTCTGGATTTATGTTGTTGCAGTGTGTAGAGGCATGGTTCAATAATTGTAATAATGTAACGTTTGACAATGACATGAAGCACAGGAAGTATACTGTGTATGGAAAAAATCTAATAGGATCAACTCACATGGACGGGGCTAGGGTAGAAAATCTTCCATTACTTATGGCACACGAGGCAAGTGATAAGTGGCACAACTGTAAGTACAGATATATTTATGGTCACCACATACATCACAAATCATCGAAAGACTACATGTCTGTCAATGTAGAGACATTAAGATCTCCTTCAGCTGCTGATAGTTGGCACCACAGAAATGGGTACCAGTATTCTCCAAAGGCAGTTGAGGGGTTTATACATCACCCAGAGAATGGTCAAGTTGCTAGGTTAACACATTTGTTTTAAAGAGGAGGAGGAACAAAGTTTTCCATTGCTTTTTGTTGCTCCATTTCTAGTTGTTTTAATTTTTTATCTTCCTCTTCTTGCTTTTTAATGGCTTCTTTTCTTATTTTTAAACTATAGTCTAGCAAGTCTTCGTATTTTTTACCAGACTTAATCATTTTATAGTATTGATTCCAGTCATAACTTTCAGTTATTTTCCCTAAAGCTTTTACAAATTCTTTTCCTTCTTTGTTTGTAAAACCACCTAAATCTTTTATGTAATCAACTACCTCTGTAATGCTTTTCTTAGATTGTTCGGTAGGAAGGAAATTAATATTTTCTCTAATTAACATACTCTCCCATGCTTGTGGTTCTCTTTTATATCTTTTCTTAAATTCTTTGTAAACTCCATACTGCTCATACGTGTATGAATTTTCTTCAATCTTTTTGTAAATCTTGTTTGATATTTGAGAACCTTCCTTAAATGATCCACCAATTATTGCTGGTAAATCTCCTATGAAGTATACTAATTTAACTAAATTTTTATCTTGATCACCAAGATATTTTTTTGTTGTGTTTCCAAACTGATCAGTTACTATATACTCTCCAGTTGTAGCCATCTCATACCTGTCTACAAATCTTTTCCACTGATCATATCCTACTGAGAATAATCCGTATTTTCCTGAATCTTTAGCTCCTGGATAATCAGTTCCTAATTTATATGAATGATCTCTTAAATATTTTTCTCTAAATTTTCTTTCCTCTTCTGGATTCATTTTGAATTTAGATCCTGCATTTCCAATATAGTTAAGTGCTCTTCTTTCATTTTCTTTATTTACGGCATCATTAACATCTTTTTCTGTAACAGATAGGTCATCAGAAAACATATCAAACACATCAACTAAAATTTCATCTAAAACTGGGGCAGGAGATACTAAGTCTCCCATGAATGATTTTATAGGAAACTTTGATGCATTTTTCAGCCTCTTTTCTCTTTCTTCTTCAGTTTCATCATCATCGTCTCCATATATTAGACTTGCTATAGTCCCTAATAAAAATAGCCTAGACATATTTAATGTATGAAATGCAGCTTGTTCAGCAAGTGTACCAAGTAGTGATTTAGAAGCTATGGCTACGTCTTTAAAATCTACTCGTTTCCAATTGTATATAGTAGCTACATCGGTAGCAATTTTAGCCCTTGAGTTTATACTAAAAGAAGCATAAGGAAATAAGGTCTTTCTAATTATTTTCATTACTTCATCTTGAGATGATAGTAATTCACCAGCCAATCTTTCGTCAGACACGTTTTGATTTCTATTAACCATATTGTCTGCATATAGTATTGCCTCTTTATTTATATCTTCTAATTTATTATCTTTTATTTCTTGATCCCAAGTATCCCAGTTTATTTTTGAGCTATCAATGTTATTCATTTCTAGATACTGTTTATAGTAAGAAAGAAACGCACCACGAGCCACCCAAATATCTGGTTTTGATAGTAAATATTTTAGTTTTAAATTAAAAAATTTAGATATCCCGTCTGATATTTTATCAGTATAATTTTCAAATGTTTTTATTTTACTATCAGCAGACTCAATAGCTGTT
>Ga0099848_1001195_pt1 | contig 12085 bp, 31 predicted proteins | sample CB_VirMetaG_3_FD_78179 | JGI IMG/M metagenome (GOLD analysis project Ga0099848, IMG submission 78179) | Freshwater to marine saline gradient viral communities from Chesapeake Bay - CB_1508_1S Viral MetaG | ecosystem: Environmental > Aquatic > Marine > Coastal | place: USA: Chesapeake Bay... | reverse complement strand
TGTTTCCGTACCTCAGCTTGTATCTGGAGAGTCTGGATTTCAGCGAGTTCAGCGATATACCTTTTGGGGACTCGTCTCATTACTATTGATTGGAATTGTTATCTTAGTGGTCCGAAAATCAGTAAGCATATAGTATGGCAAAACTTCAGACGGCTACTCTGTTTCAGAAGAAGCCAAAGGTAAAGCGCCCCAATGTGGTGGCTAAATCAAAGACCAGTAAACTAAAGACTTCTAAACTTTATAAAAAAGGATATCGTGGGCAAGGAAAATAGTTTTGACAATTGGCTCAATGACTTGGAAGAGCAACAGCAACCAACGTGCAATATTGACAATCCAGAAGATTGCGAAGCTTGCGGTTCGTAATTCGCTGGTGCATTACGCGCCCAGTAGAGTGTACTTGTAAAAACGGATCTTGCGGGAATAAACTTAAACAGTAAGCGAAGCTATCGCTGTTTTAAGCCTATCTATTTCTTTTTGTTGGTCGTATATAACCACCTCCTGCTTTTGGATTCTATTCTTTAAATCCTTTGTCAGTCTAAGGAGTTGTGGTATATCAAAGCTAAGAAACTCTCCCTCATTGGCTTTCTCGTTATACTGTTCGTATACCATAAGTGCTCTCTCAAATGCTCTTTGGTATTCTTCGTTGTATTTTATATCGGAAGAGTGATTCTTTCTGTAGTGTACTACGGTTGCGTGATTCCTGCCTATGACGGCTGCAATATCAACGGTCTTGGCACGCTTAATGAATGCGTTAGCAAATGCTTGACGCTCCATAACATTTTCCCTGTGTCGTGATGCCTTTGCTTGGTCACCAAAATACATCATTTTAGCCTCAAGTAAAATTGAGATCGGCAGTAAGTGTTTATTCATAAATCTTAATTTCCATCCCAACCACAACGCTCTGCGAAGTGGCGATCAATCTTTGCGATCTGACTGATAATTTCTTTTTCTTTCTTTAGTGCTTCTGCACGATCAAAAGCGGTTGGTCCGCAGTTCATAAAGAGGCAAGAAGCTTCTCTTAATAACTCATCTATCTTCCTCTTCTTTGCTTTGTTTGTGTAGTAATGCCATTCCATCGGATTCTGTGTTACTGGGTTCATAGAAGAGTTATTTAGTTAGCAAAGAATGCTAAGATAACAACTACTAAGCATACCTTAAAACCTTATAGCTCTTCAATTCTTTTAAGTCGTCCAAATATAGCAAAGATATAACATCTTGTCTGCCAGCACGTTGATATAGTTTTCTATATGCTTCCGCTTTAGGAACGAAAGTTTCTTCTACAACAAGTTCTGCATAATCGGCAAGTTCTTGCCTGCGGACAACAACAAAGCCATTTTCTTCTGGCATTTCAAAGGCGATGAATTCAGCTTCTCCATACATCCATCCCTTTTTCCCAATAACGTTTTTGAATTCAACCCATACACAATGCGGGTGATTGCTTCCCTTTACGTCTACACCAGACTCTATATCTTCATTCCTGTGGTTCTTTCTTTTGACCCAATAATCAATATGGTCATACATATCTTCCTTGTCGGTAGATTTCCTCGCCTTATATCCTATAGCTTCACAAGCCTTAACAAATTTGTTTGCGGCTTTATCACCCTCTTCTTGCGAGTACTTTCTCCTATGCGCAGATACGTAGCTCATTGTTGCTCTTTATACTCTTGTATTGCAGAACGAATGAAGTCTAGCTCAGATCTAAACCAACGGCTATATTTGTTGGTGATTGTAGCAATCTCTTCAATAGAATTGATTGGGCTGCCTGAATTTTCGTGAAGATCTTCGTAAAGGTCTGTCGTCAATTCGTGAATCCGCATAGTTGCTCGGCTATATAGATTCGCTAATTCTTTTTCTGTCATTGGGGGGTAGTTTTATATCCGTAACATTTTAATATAACGACAAACATATTTTTTTCTACGTCTGAGTCGAATTGTGTCTTTTGGGAGAAGAAATACTTAGGAGTGTCATCATCCACATACCCATTGTTTCTAAGATAGTCAGCAAGAAACTTAGAGCACACAATAGCATTATCCACATCATAACGACAATTGTACCGAACAGATACTGAGAAACGATCCATATGAAATCTATCCAATTCCTCAAGTTCTTTAGCAATGTACTTCCAGTACTGCTCCTTTTTCTTTGAGCGAATCGTCCAATGCTTACCCGCATAAAATTGGTTAAGGCTTGGAGGCTTCGGAAGGGTAATTTTAATTTCATTATAATCAGTCACATACAAATTTACTAAAATACATCGTGAACATCAAGAGGTAGTTCAATTTTATTGTAATTTTTATTTACTCCGATTGAATTAAACAATCTGTTGCCCGATAATTTGTTTATGAATGTAACATCTGATTGCCCCATTTCAAATAGTATTGGTCGATCAATTGGTGTTGGCATACCTCCAGTTTCAACTTCACGAACCTTTCTAACGTGAAGCTCCATCGTGCGTCGTATATCATAGTTACTATGCTGGACCTTCCTGTGAAACGTCAAGAAGCAATCAGCACGGTTGACGAACTTGCCGCCACCTTCAGTATCCTCAGCATAAGGAGCGATAGGTAATCCATCATCCCCTTTCCTTCTTTGAGCCTCTGTAACTGCGTGAGCATTTAACCAAACAGCAATGTTGTGTTTATTTGAAAACGTAAGTAGTTCACTGGCGGCTTCATAGTGATACTCGTGCGTTGACAAGTTATTTCCAGCGCTCATCTGAATTTTAAGCGCATTGTATGGATCAATAAAGAATCCATCATAGTCGTCCTGCCGCAACAGCTTTTCGCCAAACACAATTAAATCTGTATAGCTATATATCTGTTTGTTGCTGATAATCTTAAAATGCTTAGCCACCCACTTATATGCCATATCCAATTCTGAATTTGTCATATCTGAAACCTTGAGGTTCAAAGCAAACTGCATCAACTTCATTTTAATTGAAGCTGTTTTGTTTTCTGCAGAGTAAACGATCCACTTCCAGTCGTGGCGAATAGAAGCATTAACCATCATAAACAACGCGAGAGTGGTCTTTCCAACGTTACTTAAACCATTGATAATCAGGAACTCACGCTTGTACTTGAAGTATTCATCAAGCATAGAGTCTCCAGTGCCAAGACCCACCTCCAGCTTACCGCCCTTAAAGTCTTGGATCCAACGTAGGTCTTCATCGTCAGACGAGATGAACGACATATCTCCGTCGTTAATCATCATCTCTAGCTTGGCCTTGTTTTCGCCATCAATGACCTCGCGGATCGGCATAGTCTTGCCTTTCTCTAGTCCATCACGAATGGTTTGACGTGCAGTCTCTATGCTGTCAATGTCTCTGCGCGTGATCTCACGCTCAAGAATTCGTATGGCTTCGTCTTCCTCCATACGGCCAGCTGAAATATAACCACCACAAAGAATAGATGCGCGAAGCAACATTGCGTGCTTCTCACCATCCTCCGATTTGCGGATCATAGAACTGACAATTGCCAGCTTATTATAATCTGTATACGTATCCCTCTGTTCGGCTTTTTGATTCAGAGCCTTCTCTGATATCATCTTGCTAAATACAACAGCTGATTTCTTAACTACGATATCTTTATCGTAGCTATCGAAACAGGCCCGCGATTCGTTGATTCCAGACGGATCTACTTCTAAACCATACTGATTGTCGAAGTATGCCTGAAGGGCTCGGAAATGATCCCTGTGGTTTTCAGGACTGCTGATATGAACGAGGGCCTTTAGTCCCTCACCAGATGGAGAAATCCAACAAGCATAAACGTAATCATCAGTTGCAAGGATATTCTTACTTCCTTCAACCTCAATGTGGTCAAAGTCAAGTACTATTAGCCCACTGTGTTGCTGTAACGCAGAGTCCTTTCTTTCAGAAAACTTACCCGACCATAGGGCTATCGGAAGTTGTTTCTTTAGATCGGTCTGTCCTGTTCTTATTGATGATATTATTTGTCGATGCTTCCCACCAGTCCGTATTCTTTCCAGCGCTACGTCCGTATCTACGTATACTGGACTCTCCGTCTCCTTGATGTTCTTGAATAGGGTGATTTGGCTCATCGTTGTGTGTTGACTTTTTAATTTGATGTTCGAGTTCAATTTGCAAGTGGTGGATTGCCTTCTTGATATCCTGAGTGATTGGATTGTTTGGCTTCTTTCCAGCTCTCATTATGTATGTTAAGGCGGTGCCTAAGTTATAGTTATCTTCTTGAAAATCCAAGACAACATCTTTAGCCTCTATCTTTTTGTACTTGCCAAAGTAGTAGTTCGGTGATTTAATTTCCATTACATTTTATCATTAGGTGCTTTAGTGCAGTGAATACTAGAGTAGTTTGTCTCCTCTCTAATCTCTTCATAATCGTCAAGGTCATACTTCATAGTGACATCAACATTGTATCTTGATCCATCGTCTCTAACATAAGTTCTTATGCGAGACAACTCAATAATTTCTCCTGTTTTTTTATTCTTGAAGCGTATCATTTATTTCTTGCTTTGACATTATTGTTACATAGATTGGAGTTCCTTCACCTACGTATGCATTCCACGTATTATACTCCAAGAAATCAATTGCATCTTCTTCAGACATTTCGTCTTCTTCCATAAGAATCTCTACCATCTTCTGTTTGTCGTAAACAACACGAGCTGGTGAACATTCTATGCATAGGCCAATAATGGCTGCATCAAATCCGTCGGCACATAACGTGTATTCCATTTCTATAGGTGCATTTCGTTAGTTTTTACAAAAGAAAATCCCCACCATAGCCAGCCAATCGTTAAGGCTTTTTCACATATTTTGCTGTCGTAGCAAAGGGAAATGTGCGGAAGCAGGTGGACGCTTCCTACAAGTTTAAATAATTCTCCTCTCATTTCAATACGGGTTGAATGTTTAAATTTCTAACTGATACGTTCAGGTCGACCCTTTTAACAAAAAGAAGAGCCTCTTCCATTGTATCAAAGTCTTTCTCTCTCTGCTCCCATTTAGCGGCCTGTGGCTTGCTTTGGTCAAAGTATGTGTAGTTGACTCGGTATTTCATCTCTCTTCGGTGTTAAAGGTTCCAATTATTTTTTATCAACTCATCTCTTCGTTTAACAGCTTCCTCAATTGTAGAATATCTTCCAAAACTTTTTTGTTTACCATTAAATTTTTTTGATATTCTATATCCCTTACTAATAGATGTATGAGAAGGTCTTATGTAAAGAGGTAGTTTGTGTTTTCTGTTGGTGTGCATTTTACCCTTAGCACAGTTTTCTGTATGACTTATAAACTGCAAGTTATCTAAAGAGTTGTTAGACTTGTCTCCATTTATATGGTCTACAACCATATCTTTAAGAGGTTTCGTATTTTTAAAGGAATGATATACTAACTGATGGACTCTTATTGTTTTCTTCTTTCCATTCTCAAGCATCAAGTCGTATAAATTATATCCCGCTTTCTCAATTCTCGGCGATAATACCTTTCCTTTAATTTTTTGAGTTTTACCAAATCTCCAATGTCTTTCTCTTTCTATGCTTCTAACATTACCTAAATTACTTACCTCGTAAAAAGGAGAGCAGTATGTTTCTACCCATATCTCTTTCATCTCTCTTTGCTTTTGTAGTCGCACCATTCTTCGTGATAACCAACAGCAAGACAATGGTGACATCCCTCTGTCTCCTTCTTATATAGTCTTTTGTATTGGTCCTTAGTCATAACACTTCCAGTAATTTCTGACGCAAGAGCATCATCTAAAGTGTTAAAGGTATGGTATTTACCTGTAGAATAGTATTCTTTCTCGTTTAAAAGTATCCATTCATCCATTTTTTCTGAGCTTTAGTTTAAGCTTATGTACTTTTTTCTTTAACCTTATAACCTCTCTCATCATTTGCATCTTGGTGAAGCTAGCTCCCAAAAGGAATGAAAGACATATAATAGAAATTGTCGCGGCTATAAGCGCGTAGGCAGTGTTTGCTTCCATAGTGTTTTAATTTATCTGAGCTGGGAGGGCGGCTTCCATCATCCATTAAAATCCACCGCCCTACCAAACGAACAGCTCATTGCTTTCGACTGATCCATTCTCTGTACATACGTGCCGCAACAGCAACACGCTGAGGATAGAAAGGATAATCTTTTTTTAGACGAGCCAATGCGATACGCATAAACTGGTCACTCAACGTCTTGTTCTTCTTCATCGTCCCAAACGTCAACAGAATTAGAATGGTTGTCAAAGTAATGCTCACCCGAATTACCGTTGCGCATAATAATCATCATCCGCTCCTCAGCAATACGCTCATCTTCGTCTTGCTGTTTGGCGTGGTTAGAGCAGGTAGAATTTTGGTTGTCTACATAATCTTGGGAATCTCCTAAGTCATCCCAGTATAGAAACTTAAAGTCGCTACCTGTTTGTTGTTCCAACTTCTTTTCTTTCATCTATCTTGATTATTACTATTTCTTTCTTGCCCTTGTATGTGTTGCCGTATATTCTATCTGATAAAGACTGCATTGTCTTATTGTCGTATCTCATAATGTCAGCCGCGCTTTCATAGGTGCTGACAAGCCATTCTTTTCTTTTAGTCTTTTGTTTTCCCTTCAGATAAGATATTGTCGCTTGCATATAGTAAATCGGCTTCTGTGACATCCATTCTTATTTTGTGGATTAAATGTTTGGCTACTTCATATACGTCTACAGAGCCACTGGCCAATCCTTCTCTGATCGGATACCAATATGACGTAACGCAATTGTCTCCTTTTTTATTTCTGATGTAAAAAACAACGTAGTCAGATTGAACACTGTTCGGTAAAAATATTAAACGTTCACCCTTCAGGTCACAAACAATCACTCTAAAATTATACCTCTCTTTCTTTTCACTATCATCAAGAAAAAAGAAAGGGGGTTCGACCGAAGTCAACCCCCTATTCCATTCCATAGACAATAGATAAGGTATTGCCTTCTCCAACATTAGAAGGGGAGGTCTTCCGTCTTCTTTTCGTTGGGGTCGTATACACTCAAAGAAGGATAGCCCTCACGCCATTCAGTGATGGTGATGTTGACGTTTCCTTTTTCAGTTGCGAACTCTTTGAGCTCCTCAAGCTGATCGACTTTGAATGCAATGCGCGTACGCATTTTTACTTTACCACCCTCAGGATATTCAGGGGCAGCTACGAAACCATAACGTTTTTTCTTTTCAGTTTCCATAGTTAGTGAATTAAATTTCGTCGTAAATATAGTACTCTTGCGTGGACATATCGCCATCAAGGAATGAGCGGATTATATCCACTCCTGTCTCAAACTTTCGTTTGCCCGACTCTAACGTGCGCTCAGAGCACACGAATAGACCGATAGTAAAGGGATAAGAAGTTTGCTGTACAATCCATACGTAATTACTTATCCCAGTCAGCTGTGTATAGATGTACGCTTGTAGGTCGTATCCAAAAGAGAAAACATCTCTGCGAAAACCTTTGATGTTTCTCGTTGTCTTAACATCAACGATGTATGTGCCAAGATCGTTAAGTCCTTTAGCATCTAAGAATCCGTGTACTGGAACATCATCAATGAATCCAGTAGCCTCCACCTGATACTCTGCATTTGCAAGGTAAACCTCATATGCCATCGTAGACGAAAGACGTGTAATCATATCAATAGCCATTTGATTATCCTCAACGGAAAGCAAGCGCTTTCCATTTAGATTAGATTGAAAGTCTTTCTTCCACTCTTTGTAAGCCTTAGTTACTCGTGGGTTAGCGCCGCCAATCTCAGCGACAATCTTGCTGTCATCCATAACGATGAAGCGGTCATCAAATTTTTCAGGCTCAAACAATAGGCAGTCATATGCGGATCCAAACGTCAACGCTTCAGAATCTTTATAGTAAGTACCTTTGCAATAGGCTTCAAATGAAACCATATCTTCTATAGCAATCTTGATAGAAGTGTAAGACAGATAGGACTTACCCGTCTTGCTCTGAAGGTCAACAGCAAATTTCATTACTTCACGAACTTCTTCAGCGCCTCTTTCTGTTTATCGCTGAAGGCACTTCCGTACTTAGCAATTACAGCATCGTGTGCTTGTTGCTTATCCTTAGCGCCTTTGACGTATTCAATAGCTTTAGCGAACGTATCCTCTTCTTGCTCTTTAGGGGCAGGAGCTTGTGCGGGAGCTTTCTGTTCCTTAGCGATAGCCATAGAGACTTCTTCTGATGAAGCTATAGACGTGTCGATGCCAATACCCAAATTGGCAAGAGCACGTCCCCACGCGGAAGTCTCGCAGTTCTCTACGTAAGAAGTCTTGTTAATGTGCGATGATGTTCTGTCCTCCTGAGCAAATCCAGTAGCAACAAGGTTGCCATCAGCATTACGGATCTCAGCTCTCACCACACAAGAATCTGTTTCAAGAGAAATGAGTTCAGACGTTAGCGTCCATCCATTGTATTCCTTAGCTGTTCTGAAATACTTGATTCGTTCGTTGACCTCAACATACTGCTTACCCTTGATGTTGGTCGTCTTAAATTTATGTGCAGTCGTTTGCATTTAAATGTATTTTAATTAATACGAATGTACTGATTATTAATGAGATAAACAAATTTTGCTGTTATTTAGAATGTGTATAAATAGTGCATAGCACACCCAACATCCACCTGAGTTTAACTAACAGCTATTCGTTGTTTACCTTACGTTTAGCTTTGTGCCTTAATTCGTCACGCTCTATTTCGGCGGCTTTGAGTGCCGCCTCTAGAGCGGTGATACGCTCAACGTAATAGCGTATAATCTCCTTAGTGTTTTCGTCCATAGTGTCGTTGTTCGGTGCGAAGTTATAGGTAATTCACCCACAAAGTCAATAGCAAATACTAATTTAGAATGAATCTAAATAAGAATCTTATGATGAAGGCAACGATGTTAATGAAAATCAAAAACATAGCTATTGGAACAAGGCCATTACCAATCTTGCTAAAGAACACCTTGTTGTTTTCTTCGTCGTGTAACTTCATCAGTTAAAGTTTATTTCATTGCTAGAAAGCCAACCGTCTTCCTGAAGCCGACGTCTGCAGATAGAAACTAAGTGAACAAAGTTAGCAAGGTCACTGAGTGACTTGGTGTGTGTTACATTCTCATCAAACCATCTGATCAGATCAGCAGGGCTGAGATCAGCCACTTGGTATATTGTATCATCAATTGCCAAGTCTTCAACAATGGATATGATGCGTTTAAGGTCAGGGTCTTTATTGACCACTCGGTTAAGTGTTAGCACACGAAAGATGCTGTCTTTAATACTCATACTATAAAGGATAATTTTCAAATGATTCAATTAATTTTATTGCTCGTTCCTCCGAATCAAAAGAGAACAGCAAATTTTTATTAAGGGCATTGCGTATCTCCCACTTGTTGCGCTCAACATTGAAAGACAATGTGAATGCCGAACGTTTTCTTTTAGTATTTACAGCCATATCAACTAAGAACTTTACGCATTGTACCAAAGCGACGCACAACGTAGATGTCTACCTCGTAAACATCTTGATTGCGTTTGTCAACCCATAACTCAACCTCGCCTGCAACTGGAGTGCTATCGTACTCTAAGTTGTCAATCAATTCAGAAGTGTATTCTTCCATAACTTTTATTTTAATCTATCTTCAATATGTTTTCTATACTGCTCTCGGTACAGCAGGAACGCATCAGGTTTTTCTTTAGACATTACGCATTCTTTTTAATGTATTCAAGTAAAATTCTAACGTAGTACTCATCCTCCTTACCTAGACGCCCACTATACAAACCGAAGGATTCAAAGTAGTCAATGGCATCCATAATGGAAACTGGTAGATCGTCCATACTTATTCTTTAACGTTAAAGATTAATAAAAACAAAGCGAGCATTGAGACAACAGATAGCACAGCGCCACCAACTTGACCCTCCTGATAAAACATTGCACCAATTGAAGTCATCCCCATCAGGACAAAAACAATAAACGCTAGCATAATTTGATTAGCGATTCTTTTCATATTAACTAATTTTAAAATCAACCTCTTCATCTGAGTACTCATAGCGTGGGTGGTAAACGTTGTAGTCGCGCTCAACATCATACTCCTCCATCTCTTTACTATAGATGACATTCATAAACTTTCTTCCCTTCTTGCTGTCTTGTTCAATGAGGTCATAGACATCCTGAGCATTCTCAGCCTCAACAACGACGTTAATCGTATTGATAACAGATACTTCTAAAACAAACTTCATAACTTAGATTTGATTAAGTGGAGTAAATTCAACGTGTCACCGATAGCATAATCTTGTTCTGTTGTACCATCATTGTCTACAATATCCTGAGCCTCTTGGAGCTGACTGATCAGATAATCAATTCGATCAGCAACATCCTTTGCCGTTGGCTCTGTGCCATCATAATACGCCTCGATGTTCTCGGCTATGTCAGTGCGTGATAAATTCATAAACTCAATCTTTAAATTCAACAAAGTAAATACCATCATCTTCCCACTGCTCCTCGCTTTGAAGAACCTCAGTTTGCTCATCTAAGAACTGAATGCATTCATCCTTAGTGTTGAAGGTGATAACATCGCCATCATCATTTAGAATGTACTCGTATGGATTGATGGTGATTCCGTTAATGTGTCGTGCAATAGCAATCATCATAGTTGTGTTGTTTAAAAACGGGGGCGTGTCGGGCCACCCCCCGTGCGAAACCAAAACATACCCAGTCCCGAAGGCGATTCTTTAGACGTTGAACATCTCCAAGACCTCTTGGTCTTTACGTTGGAGACTGCCCATCATCTTAGATACTTCACGTGTTGTCTCTCGCCCTGCCTTGTGCGTCGTATAGTGCGTCACACCTGAGAACAGACCCCACAATGTATCACCCTTGTAACTCATCTCCTTTGTAATAGAGGTGACTAAGTCCTGCGTCTGATTAATCAGTCGGGTGCTGTACTTAGACTCAGCATCCTTAGGACTAAGACTAAGGTCAACGCTAGTCATCTTGGCAACAACGCGCTTGACGTCGCTCTTCTCTGCCTTGATACTGGCCATACGTTGAAGTTTATCGAACAGCGTTTCATCGTAGTCAATGACACCACGCAAGGCACGTACTGATTCATCAACAGCATTACGCATATTCTTGTAGTGTCGCACCGAAGTGTTAAGAGACTTGGCGGCCGCAGTGAATGAGTTACTGCAAGAGATAGTAAGCCCAGTCGATCCCCACTTAAGGGCTGTAGACCCGTCGTGTGAGTTGATGGCTGTTGCCCAACGCTTCACCACATCATCGCCCACACGCTTGTCATTCATACCCAGTTGCAAGTATACCTTGCCTCCGTTATTGAACATACCGCCTCGTTCAGCGTCGATGCCAAACTCATAGCCAACGGCCTGAACTAACTCAGCCAGTTCGGCGTTCTGAAAGATTTCGTACTGCTCACTCGCTGAGGTGAAGCAGTTATCGGTGTCCTTTCGGACAATGCCGTAGAGACCGCTTGGACTACCTGATGGCAACAGCAATGGTTGCTTCTCAACAATCCAGTTGAGGTCAAACTTGTCGAGCAGTTGCGCCGTCTTGTGTGCTACAACCATCTCGTTGTTGGTGTCTACCAACTTTCCATACTCATTAATTTCCATAGTTTTATTTATTTAGGATTTCAAATACTGTTTCAACATCACTTGCCAAACCCTTATTCAAGGGTAACAAAGACTCAATGCATTCATTTAGAACGGCATTGACGTAATGGGCGTCAATATCATTAAGATAGACTGTTTTGTAAATACTCATAGTTTTAAGATTAAATTAAACATACTGAAGGATGTTACCTTCTTCATCAAGATATCCGTGTTTAATCAGGGTCATAGCCATACGGCCATATCTTCCCTGAAGTGTCCACGCACCGCCAGTGCTGACAAGATGCGCGAATAGTTCTAATGTTTGGTTATCGTCAAGTTCCCCTCGCTCAAACGATATAATTTGGTCTACGTAATTCATATTGCAAACGTAATGTTTTAATGTTACCTGAGTGTTAATTAGATGTTAATTCTACCACACTTCCATTAGGCAGTTCCTCATACTGGGCATCGTCTCCTTCCCATTCAGTAAAGTATAGGTAGTCCGTTTGAAACCCAATCAACA